>Ga0172369_10000108_pt1 | contig 116739 bp, 116 predicted proteins | sample LakKiv25m_FD_114539 | JGI IMG/M metagenome (GOLD analysis project Ga0172369, IMG submission 114539) | Freshwater microbial communities from Kabuno Bay, South-Kivu, Congo - kab_022012_11.25m | ecosystem: Environmental > Aquatic > Freshwater > Lake | place: Democratic Republic of the Congo... | reverse complement strand
TCTCTCTGGTCGGAAACACGCAGGCCGTCCACGTGGAATACGCCCAAAGGCTGCTGGCGGGAGTGCCGCCCCTGCTCGTCGAGGCGACGCGCGATCCCCTGGGCGCAAAGGCCCTGATCTACTGCCTCCTGTTGTGCGCGGGAGGACAAGCGGGCGGGGAGGCGGGGGAGTGGGAATGCCGGATCGATCAGGCCACCGGGCAGGAAATCGCCCGGATCAAGCCCCTCGTCGCCAGGCTGGGCCCGGGGCATCGCTTGCCGCTCGTCGACCTGGCATGGCCCGCCCTGAAGAACCTCTCCTGCCCCCAGTACCTGAATTTCCGGACTGAGGTGCAGCAGCTCATCGAGGCCGACCGGAGGGTGGATGTTTTTGAATTCGCCGTCAGAAATTTGCTGACAAATCGTCTCGACACCCATTTTGGGCTGGTCAAACCCCGAAAAACCCGTTACCGCGTTTTCGAGCAGGTCCAGATGGAGTGTTTCGAATTGCTGTCAATCCTGGCGCGGCAGGGAAACAAGAGCGAAACGGACGCCGGGGAGGCCTTTCAGAAGGCCATGCAAACCCTGGACGCCGGCAGGCCGTTTTCGATTCTGGCGGCGGAAAAGTGCAGCTTGACTCTGTTGGAACGTTCCTTGAACAGGCTTGCCGAGACTTCCTTCGACCTGAAAAAGGGCATCTTGAGCGCTTGCCTGCTCTGCATCGCCGCGGACAACCGGATCACGGTGCAGGAGGCGGAGCTGCTGAGGGCCGTCGCCGAAAACCTGGACTGTCCCGTTCCTCCCCTCATCCCGGAGGTAGTTGCGGGGACATATTTCCCTTGACACGCCTTCGCCGTCTTCATACACTCGCTACACCAGGAAAATGGGGACAGTTCTCTATTTTCTCGTGGGAAACAGGAACAACCCCCTCCCCGTTTTCCACAATTTTCTACGTGCGACGCCGTCTCGCTGCCAGCGGGAAATCGCGGGCGCGGCGATCCGGGGATATTCGCGGATGCCGCCCATCACATAAGGACTGAACATGCGCAATGTATGGTTTTTGGCCCTGCTGATCCTGGCCCCCCTCGCCTGGAGCGCCGACTGGAGACCCCTGCCCTCGACGGCAACCCATCAATCGCAGCTCGACCTCGAGTCGATTGGGATGTACGGGGTCTTCACCCTGAACCGCTCCTATGTCCGCCCGCAGCAGCTTGCCTCGGGCAAGAACTACTCCAGCATGCGATCCCAGTATTACGCGGACTGTAACGAGGGAAAGGCCGCGCTGGGGACCGCCTGGTATTACGGCGACGACAGGAAACTGACCCACATCGACGTTCGGAGGGACTGGAATGCGAAATTCGCCGCGCCGGAGGCCGGCTCCGACGTCGCCGCCGCCCTGAAGCAGGTCTGCGAGCGGTTAGCCATGAGCGCCGGCAAGGGCGAGGCGGCGGACGCAAAGAAAGCCGCGCCTGGCCAGCCGGCGCCGGCAAAACCCGCCGCGCGGACCACCTCCACGGGGTCGGGGACCGTGATCAACCGCAGCGGGCTCATCTTGACCAGCGAACACGTGGTCCGGCAATGCGATGCCTACCAGGTCGTTCGCGACTCCAACCGCATCCTGAAGGCCACGCTGCAAGCTGCGGACGCCGCCAGGGATCTCGCCCTGCTCGCCGTTGAAGAGACTTTCCCACTAACGGCGCCCGTACGGAAAGACGCGGCGCCCAAATTAGGCGAGCCGGTGACGGTTATCGGGTACCCGCTGGTCAACGTGCTCAGCGCGCAACCCAACGTCAGCTTCGGCCACGTGAACTCGACGGTGGGCACAAAAGGGAATCCCGCCCACATGCAGATCGATGTCCCCATCCAGCGTGGCAACAGCGGGGGGCCCGTTCTCGACGCGGCCGGCAACGTTATCGGCATCGTGGTCTCCAAGCTCGACGCCCTGAAGGTGGCCAAGAGCACCGGCGATTTGCCGCAGAACATCAATTTTGCGATCCGCGGCGATGTCGTCCGCGCGTTTCTCGATGCCCAGAATGTCGAGTTTACGACCTCTTCGGCCTCCGACCAGCTTGAAAACACCGAGCTTGCCGGCCGCGGCGCTTCGGTCACCGTGCTTGTCCGGTGCATCCGCGAGGCCGCGCCGGCCAAATGAGCCGCATCGATCCGGGTGATATCCGGCGCGTAACGACAGGCTGGCCATATCCGATAATTGCGCACCTGTAAGTCTATAAACTTCTGTCCCCCTCTGGAAGCAGGTATCTTTTTCCCCTTTGAGGGGGGAGGGTGGGGATTAAAAGGGAGGGGAAATTTCTTTTCATTACGCGTGAAGCAATGCCGAGGAGTAGGATTTGGATTGCGAATCGGAAAAAGGAAAGAGAAGGACCGCAACCGCTGCCGCCGTCGGCTCGATCCTCCTGTGGTGCGCGAGCGGCGTGTGCTTCGCGAGCGGGTCGCGGCTCCTGGGGCCGATGGCCTATCTGACGCTGATGACGGCAACGGGGGTGATCACCGTCATCCTCCTGCAACTTTGCCGGCGGCGCCCCCTGGGCGGCCTGGTCCGCCTGCCTTTTCGGGTCATCGTTGCCGGCTTCTGGGGGGTCGCCTTCTACACGGTCATTCTGGCCCTCGCCTTCGGCATCGCCCCGGAACGGGAGATCGGGCAGGTCAATCTCCTAAATTACCTCTGGCCGGTCTGGATCGTTCTTGTCTCCTCGCTGCTGATCCGGGAGAAGACCCGTCCTCTTCTGACGGCGGCCGGCGCTCTGCTGGGTTTCGCGGGAATCCTCGTCGCGCGCGGCTGGTCGGACCTGCTCCGCCGGCCGGAGGCGCCTCTACCACTGGTCCTGGCCCTTCTGGGAGGGTTTTTCTGGGCCTGCTACTGCGTCCTGCTGCGCCGCTGGCGGATTCCCGCGGAACAGGGCGGCACGGCGTTTCATTTCACCGTCTGCGCCTCGCTGGCCGCCGCCCTTGCGGCCTTCAGGGGGGAGTGGCAAAATCTGCCGCCCGTCGGCGGCGAGGCGGTTTTCTGGGTGTTCTTCGGCGGGATCGGTCCGGTGGGGCTGGCCTATCACTGGTGGGAGATAGGGATGAAACTCGGGAATGTGCCGCTGATCAGCACGCTGGCCTATTTCATCCCCATCGGTTCGACCCTCCTGATCGCCCTCCTGTTTCGCGAGGCGATGGGGCCGGGGCTGATCCCGGGGGCCGTCCTGATTGCGGCGGGCGCCTGGCTGGCCGGACGTTCCGCTTCGTCATGAAGTATTTCGGGATCGCCCGCTCCTCTTTCCTGATCGATGAAAAGGGGAAGATCAGAGAGGCCTGGTACAACGTCAGCCCGGCCGACACTGTCCCCAACGCGCTGGCGGCCCTGGGAGAGAAATAATGGCGGCGGGGCCTTTCGTCTTTACTGGTTCACGCTCGTCAGCCGCTGCCCGATCCAGGTGGCAATCAGGACGAGGATCGTGGAGATGCCGATCATGATGATCCCCAGGGCGGAGAGCCTCCCCCACAGGCCGTCCTCCGAGAAGCGCAGGATCTGGACGGCGAGGACCTCCGTCCCCGGCCGGGACAGGACGACCGAGAGGCTCAGCTCCCGGACGAACATGGTCGCCATCAGGATCCACCCGGAGACGATCCCCGGAACCAAGAGCGGCAGGACGATCCGGCGCATCGTGTAGAGCGCCCCGCCGCCGCAGACCCGGGACGATTCTTCCAGGTGGCTGTGGATCTGGACGAAGGCGCTGGTGAGCGGCCGGATGCCGTAGGGAAGATAGGTGGCGATGTAGCCGATCAGCAACGCCCAGATCGTCGCGTACAGGGGCGTCAGGACGAAGAACCACATGAAGCCCACGCCGATGACGATCCCCGGAAACGAGAAGGAGAGAAAGCTCAGGGATTCCAGGACGCCGGCGGCCGCCGTGCGGACCTTGACGATGACGTACGCGACGAGGATGGACAGGACGATCCCCAGCGAAGCCCCCCCGACGCCTAAAATGACGCTGTTCTTCACGGACAGGAGGGACAGGGGGTCCTTGAGGACCGCCGCCCAGTGCCTCAAACCCATCATTGCAAAGGCCTTCGCGCTCGGCGCCATCGAATAGGGGACCAGGGAGGTGTACAGCAGGACCAGGACCGGCAGGACGATCAGGACGACGGACAGCAGGGCCACCGCCCCGAAGAGGGGGTACTTGGCCCCCTTGAGGTCGATCACGGCCGGCCTGTATCCCCGGCTGGAAACCGTCACGTATTTCTCGCCTTCCCTGGTCAGATGACGGTAGAGATAGATGAGCGTGATGGAGGCAGCCAGGACGCTCATCCCCACGGCCGCCGCCAGCCCGTAGTCGGGAACATAGCCGGTGGCGACTATCCGGTAGAGGTGGGTGGCCAGAACGTACTTCCTTCCGGGCATGCCGAGGACCGCCGGGACGGCAAAGGAGGCCAGGCTGCGGACACAGCCCAGGGTGATGGCAGCCAGGATCGCCGGCCTGAGAATCGGCAGGGTCACCCTGAAGAGCGTTCGCAGGTTCGTCGCCCCGCAGACCTTCGACGACTCCTCCAGCGAGACGTCGAAGGCCGACATGGCCGGGGCAATGATCAGGTAGGCGATGGGCATGTCCAGCAGCCCCTCCACCAGCATCATCCCCGGCAGGGTGTAGATGTTGAAGGGCGACGCCGAAAGGCCGAAAACCTCCTTCAGGAGCAGATTCAACATGCCGTTGGAGGGATTCAGGAGCAGGGCCCAGCTCACGGCGAACAGGATGTGCGGGATCATCATCGGGATGATGGAGATGATCCGAAACAGGAACTTGAAGGGAATGTTGGTCCGGGTGTTCAGATAGGCCAGAAACAGCGCCAGGACGGTGGATACGAGGGCCGAGCCGATGGTGAAGGCGACCGTATTGAAGAGGATGTCCGCAAACGCAGGGTCCGTGTAGGCCTGGACGTACTTCTCCGCGGTGAAGCTGCCGAAGGCCCCCAGACCCTCGGTGAAGCTTCCGAAAAGGAGCATGACGACGGGGCAAACCGTGAGAAATCCGACGATCGCGATCAGGCTCGGCGTCAGGGCCGTTCTCGTCTTCAGCATTGCAGCATACCAATTTCAGTTCAATAGAATGGAACAGTGGCGAGGATCGAAGTGGAGGGCGATCTCCTCGCCCTCCCGCACGGCGGTCGTCGGCTCGATCCTGAAGATCAGCAGGGTCTCCCCGACTCGGATCTCCCCCTCGTAGGCATCCCCGACAAAGACCAGGGATTCCACCTTCCCCCGAAAGATGTTTTCCCCGCCCTTGCTGTCCCCTTTCAAGACCCTGATGAACTCCGGGCGGATGCACACGGTCGCCTCCTTTCCCGGCGAGGCCGCTGCCTTCTTCTCACAGGCGATGGGGCCGATCGCGGTATCGATCATCGTGAAGAGATCCCCGTCCGCCGCCACCCGGCCCTCGATGAAGTTCGCGCGGCCGATGAAATCAGCCACGAACCGCCGGTCGGTGGCGAAATAGATCTCCCGGGGCGTCCCCACCTCGACAATGCGGCCGCTCCTCATCACGGCGACCGTATCCGACAGCGACAGGGCCTCGATCCGGTCGTGCGTGACATAGACCGCGGTAATCCCCAGCTCGGTGAGAAAACTCCGCAGCTCCTTGCGCGTCTCCTCCCGGAGCTTGGCGTCCAGGTTGGAGAGGGGCTCATCGAAGAGGATCACCTTCGGTTCGGCGACCAGGGCGCGGGCGAGGGCGACTCTCTGCTGCTGGCCCCCGCTGAGCTTCGTCGCGGGACGTCTCTCGAAGCCTTCGAGCTGGACGAAACGGAGCGTCCTTTCAACCTTCCGGCGGATCTCCTCCTGCGGCTCCTTCCGGGTTTGCAGGGGGTAGGCCACGTTGTCGAAGACGTTCATGTGCGGCCAGATGGCGTAGGTCTGGAAGACCATCCCCAACTTGCGTTCGTCGGGCGGGACGTTGATCCCCTTGTCCGCCGAGAAGACCGTCTCGTCGCCGATGGCGATCTCCCCCGTGTCGGGCGCCTCGAGGCCGACGATGCACCGCAGGAGGGTGGTCTTCCCGCAGCCGCTGGGTCCCAGGAGGGTGAAGATCCGGTTGGCGGGGATGACCAGGTCCACATTGTCCAGCGCCGCGATCCGCTTGCCTTCCGAGTAGTAGTTCTTATTGAGACCCTTGATCCTGATTTCCATTTTTTCACCGTTACTGCGCCGCGAAGATCTTCTTGAATTCCGCGCCCCACTTCTTGGTTTCTTCATCCGACAGTTCCCGGATCGGGATCACCTTCGCCTTGTCGATGCCGGCGATCGGCGGGAAGACGCCCGGGGCCAGGACATATTCACCCACCTTTTCGGCCATGATCTTCATGGCCTCCGTGGAGAGCCAGTAATCCACGAACAGCCGCGCCGCGTTGGCGTGGGGGGCGCCGGCAGTGATGGCCATCCCGCGGGGGGTCCCCATCATCGGCTGCGAAACCTGGGCCCAATCCAGGGGGGCGGGCGCCTTGGTGATGATGTATTTCGGCATGGAGATCCCGATCAGCTTCTCGCCGCTCTCGATCGGGGCCGGCGTGGGGCCGAACGACGCGACGAACATGGGCTTGTTGGCAGCCAGGCCCTTGAGGAACGCCATCCACTCCGCTTCCGATTTGATGACATTTTCTTTGAGCCCGATGAGCCAGGAGATGGTCGTCGGATGGGAGGACGGATCGGCCATTACGATCTTCCCTTTCCATTTAGGGTCCGTCAAGTCTTCATACTTTTTGGGGACGTCGGCCGGCTTGACGAACTCCTTGTTGTAGATCAGGGCGGCGTATTCGATCCCGAAGCTCTGGATCTTGCCGTCCCTGTTCGCCCATTTGGGATAGCCGGTTGCGGCGGGGGATGTGTACGAGGCCAGGACCCCCTTTTCCATGAGCAGTTCCAGGACCGGCATGGGCGCCTGGAGGACGTCGGCCACGAGCTTCCCGGCGGAGTGCTCCGTCAGGACGGTCGCAATGAACTTGGTGGTGGAGAGCCTCGTATACTCCGCCTTGACGCCGTATTTCTTGCTGAACGCCTCCAGGATCGGCTCGACGGCCGTGATGTTGGCGTAAAACGTCACCTTCCCTTCCGCCTTCGCCTTTTCCGCCAGGGTCTGCCCCCCGGCCGGAGCCGCCGCGAATACGAAGGGTGCCGTCAACAGAACGACAAGAACGATGAACTTTTTCATAACCATATCCTCCTTTCAATGAATGACAAAATTGTAAAAAGTCGGGATTTATGCCTTGCGGCCTGCCACCAGCGCCTTTGTAATCTGCGCCACGTGACGCCCCTGAAATTGGGCAAGGGCGAGTTCCTGCGGGCTCGGCTGGCGTGATCCGTCCGGGCCGGCGATCGTCGCCGCGCCGTACGGGCTCCCTCCCCGCACCTGGGAGATATCCGTCAGCTCATTTGCGGCATAGGGGAGCCCGACGATGATGAAGCCGTGATGGGCCAGGGTGTTCCAGAACGAGGTGATCGTGGTCTCGTTTCCCCCGCCTGTTCCCGTGGACGTAAATACGCTCCCGACCTTGCCCACGAGCGCGCCCTTCGACCACAGGCCGCCGGTTTGATCCAAGAAATTGCGCATCTGTGACGCCATGTTCCCAAAACGGCTCGCCGTACCGAAGATAATGGCATCATAATCCGCCAGTTCATTGACTGCGGCGATCGGCGCCCCCTGGTCGAGCTTGGCTCCCGCCTTTCGCGCCACCTCTTCCGGCATGAGTTCCGGGACACGTCTGATCGCCACCTCAATCCCCCCGGCGCTCAGCGCCCCCTCGGCAACCGCCTGCGCCAGGGTTTCCACATGACCATAGGTGCTGTAGTAAAGAACGAGTATTTTTGCCATCCTTCTGCCTCCTTCCGCCGTCTTGCGATAATGCTGTCGGGATAGACCGGCCTCTGCCGGCCTTTGCATTCCGCGCCTGTCAACTGCGATTCAGTTTGCCCAACGACAGGTGCAATGTCAAATAAAACCTTTCAACCGTCCGAGTCCGCGGTTAAAAAATTTCTCGCGCCTGATAAAATTGATCGTCAATTTTGACTTAAGTCAAGGCGCAGGAGGGATGGCGGGAATAGAAAATGAGCAAAATCGATCATCCTTTTTCAAGAGCAGCGCTGACGGGAAAATTCTTCCGCCAAGCCCTCTATAAAAAGCGGTATTGCTGAGGATAAAGATAGAAAATCATGGAATGGTCGGAAGAAGCAAAAAAGGCACTGAACGGGGTCCCTTTCTTCGTCCGCAAAAGGGTGAAGAAAGGGGTGGAAGAAGAGGCAAGCAGCGCCGGCGCAAACCGGGTTCTGCCCGTCCACGTGGAAACCTGCCGGAAACGCTTCCTGACCCGCATGGAGGATGAAGTGGCCGGCTATCAGGTGGAAACATGCTTCGGCGCCGGCGGCTGTCCCAACCGGGCGATCGTCAGCGATGGTCTTGTAGAGAAAATAAAGGGACTTCCCGCTCTTCAAAACATGAAATCCTTCTTGAAAAAGACCGTCTCCGGCCCTTTAAAGATACACCATGAATTCCGCGTCTCCCTGTCGGACTGTCCGAACGCCTGTTCCCGCCCGCAGATCGCGGATATCGGCATTATCGGCGCCGGCAAGCCCTGCATCACTGAAGAAGAGTGCAGCGGTTGCGGCGCCTGCGCCGAAGCCTGCGGGGAAGATGCCATATCTTTTGACGCGGGGCGGCCCGTCATATCCGCCGACAGATGTCTTTCCTGCGGCAAGTGCTTTGCCGTGTGTCCCACCGGCACCCTGAAGGAAGGCGAGAAAGGTTATCGCATGCTGGTGGGGGGGAAGTTGGGCCGCCATCCGCGTTTGGCTGCCGAAATACAGGGGATTCACGATGAGGAACGAGTTCTCGAAATCGTAGAAGAATGGCTTAATTACTACACCAGCCACTGCCGCTCGGGCGAGCGTCTGGGGGAGATACTGGAAAGAGCTTCTCTAAAAGAGATCGAGAGGAAAGAGTAAAAGGGCATCGGAAGGGGGCAACTGCAGGTTCGGTTGCCGGTAGAGAAACCGGGGAGATTTCTTTTCAGAAAGGAGGAGGAGATGACGAGTAAAACAGCAAAAATCGTCTTTTGGCTGGGAACGTTGTCGTCGGCGCTTGTTTTTCTCTGGCTTACCTACGATTTTCACCAGCAACAACCCAAGTTTGTTAAAATCGAACAGATATCGGAACAGGTGATCGCCGGCAAGAAGGCATGGCACAAGTATAACTGCAATGATTGCCACACTATTCTCGGTTTCGGCGCCTATTACGCGCCGGACATGACCAAGGCCTTCTTCAGGCTCGGCGAAAACGGCATCGTTTCGGCAGTCCTTAATCCGGAAAAGCTCTATAAGGATTCCTTCCGCAAGATGCCCAATCTCGGCGTAACAAAAGAAGAGGCCGTCAATCTTGCCGCCTTTTTCAAGTGGGTCGGCACCATTGAAAACCGCAAATGGCCCCCTCAGGACGAGAAATTCGTTAAGGCCTTCAAGCAGCGGGAGGCCGGCGTCCAAGAGTCCGATAAGTCGGCTCTGATCATCGGCGCCTGCGGCGGCTGCCACAGCATCGACAAGAAACAGGAAGGCATGGGCGGCGATTTCAGGAAGATCGCCGGACGGATAAAGTACGACAGGGAGACCCTGACCAAATTTATCCTCGATCCTCAATCCGTCAAGACGACCTCCGCCATGCCTCCCCAGGATATCCCCCGGGAAAAGGCGGCGGAACTGGCGGATTTTATTTTAAATCTTAAGAGCGGAAAGGAGGTGCAGAAATGATTCGTTATGAAAGTCAAAAGGTGGCCTATCCCTACCTGCTGTTGTCCCTGATCCTCTTCTGCCTGCAGGTGGCAACGGGTCTGTGGCTGGCGGCAAATTACGCCTTCACCCTCCCCCAGGGTCTGGTTGACGTCATCTCCTTCGCGACGACGCGCGCCATCCACACCAACACCCTGGTGGCCTGGCTGCTCCTCGGATTCATGGGGGGAAGCTATTTCATCCTCCCGCTGGAATGCAAGCGGGAGCTGTACAGTACAAAAATAGCCTACGCGCAACTGGTGATTTTCGCGCTTACGGCCGTCACCGCCGTAGTTGGTTTTCTCTTCGGTTGGACTCAGGGGAAGCCCCTTTTGGAGATACCGGTCCCGCTCGATTTCTTGATCGTCGTCGCCGCCCTGCTTTTCGTGGCCAATGTGGCCATGACCGTCTTTCAGACGAAGGAAAGGACGGTTACGCAATGGATGCTGCTGGGCGGCGTCACGTTTCTGGCCGGTCTCTACCTCTTCGGCATGCCGTTCTACAGCAACTTGAACGCCGATTACTACTACTGGTGGTGGGTCATCCACCTCTGGGTGGAAGGGGCCTGGGAATTGGTAACCGCCGCCATCATCGCCGTCATTATCATGGAAGTGACGGGGGTGGAACGCAAGGTGGTGGAAAAGTGGCTCTACGTGGAAACGGGCCTGTTCCTTTTCACCGGGCTGGTCGGCACGGGGCATCATTACTACTGGATCGGCGCCCCCGACTATTGGCTCTGGTGGGGCGGCATTTTCAGCGCCTTGGAACCGCTTCCCATCCTCCTGATGGTCATCGATACCTGGATGCACATCAAGAACAGGCAAAACCAGGTAGTCAATCCTCTCCTGTGGACCTACATCATGGGGCTTGCCCTTTTCCACTTCCTGGGCGCCGGCATCTTCGGATTCGTCCATACCCTGCCGCCCATCAACTACTACACCCACGGCAGCCAGATCACCGTCTCTCACGGCCACCTGGCCTTTTTCGGGGCCTACGCGCTACTGAACCTGATTATCTTCTACTTCGCCCTGCCCCAGTTCAAGGGGATTGAAAAATTCGACGACCGTTTAGGCGTCTGGGGTTTCTGGACTATGGTCACGGCAATGATCTTCATGGGGGTAGTCTTCGGGGTGGCCGGCGTCCTGCAGACCTATCTGGAGAGGATTCTGGAGCTCGGGTACAGAACTGCGCAAATGTCGATGATGTTCTGGTTCAAGACCCAGATATTCTTCGGTCTGGTCTTTCTCGGCGGCGTTCTCGCCACCACCTACCATCTGCTTACGTTGAAAAAGGCAACGGCCTGACAGGTCGACAACCGGCGGGACGGGGCGCGAGCCCCGTCCCGCCCTTATGACAGGAGACTTTTTTCAACCTGAAAATCATGTCCCGGAAGCGCGCATTGTAGATTTTTCGGAACGAAAAATGTACAGCGCGCGGAGGGAGCATGATTTTCAAGGATCTCGACAGAGGATTTCCCGGATCCATTCCTCCCCTGCCCCTAACATCCTTTCCTCCCTATTTTGCCTTGACAAAAAAATTCCATTATGGTTTACAAGACAACTCATTAAACAAGATCGGGGTCATGGCATATGAAAAAGACATTGACGAATTTCAGCAACACGAAGAAGAAGCGAACCCACGGCTTCCTTGTCCGGATGGCCACCAAGGGCGGCCGGGCCGTCATCAGCAGGCGGCGGGCGAAGGGAAGGAAGAGACTGGCGGTGTAACCCCCGCGGGCGGGCCAAGGGAAGGTCGGCCGGCCCCCGGGGAAGGGGCGGCAAGACATGGAAAACCAGACCTTTGGCAGGGACGAGCGCATCAGGAAAAAGCAAGACTATTTGAGAATCTACGAGCAGGGGGTCAGGCGCCACTCGAAGCGTTTCACCGTCATCACGTGCGGGAATCAATTAGGGATTAGACGACTGGGCATGACGGTCGGCAGGAAGGCGGGAAACGCGGTGGAAAGAAACAGGATCAAGCGCCTTTTACGTGAGTTTTTCAGATTGAATAAATCAAGACTTCCCGCCTCGCTCGACATCGTCATCATCGCAAAGAAGGGAATATTGCCGTTGAGTCGCCAAGAGGTGTGCCGGGAGTTGGAGAGCAGCCTGATATATCGAGTCGATGTTTGAAAGAGCATTAATGAAAATCGTAGAAAAATTTTTTATCGTCCTGATCCGCGTCTACCAGATCTGCATCTCCCCCTTTCTGAGCCCCTGCTGCCGGTTTTATCCGACCTGCTCCGAATATGCTATCACCGCAATCAAGTGCCACGGTCCCTTCAAGGGATCTTTTCAGGGCATGATGCGGATTCTCCGCTGTCACCCCCTGCACCCCGGCGGGTATGACCCGGTAAAATAAACTCTGGAGGTTGTTAATGGACAAGAGAACGCTTCTCGCCATTGTCCTGTCGATTGTAGTGCTTTTCATCTATCAGAACTTTTTCGCCCCGAAGCCGGCTCAGCAGCCGGCGCCGGCAAAGCAGGAGGCCGCCGTAGCCCCGCAGGCCCTCCCCCAGCCCCCCGCGGCGACAGAAAAAGGAACGCCCGCACCCGCCGTCCTGCCGGCGGCGACCGGACGGACGGTTGCAGCGCAGGCCGCAACGGGGACGGAGAAGGACATAGTCGTGGAGAACTCCCTGTACCGGGCCGTTTTCACCACGCGGGGCGCCGCCCTGAAATCATTTCAGCTCAAGCAATACCAGACCGACCTGGAAAACAATGAAGACCTCGTAGACATCTTCTACCGCCTGATCGGCAGGGGACCGGAAAAATCCAAGGCTCAATCCCGGCTCATCGAACTCGTCCACGTCGCGGAAGGGATGCCGCGCCCTCTGGCCGCCTCTTTTCCGGATTCGACCGTCAATGTCCCGGAGGGCGGATTCTACGAGGCTGATGTAAGCGCCATAAACCTGACGGCCGGTTCCGGACCGCGCCGGCTGACCTTCAACCAGACCTACCCGGGCGAGATCAGGATCGAGAAGATCTTCACCTTTCACCCGGACAGATTCAACTTCGATCTGGAGGTGCACCTCCACAACCTTGCCGGCGCCCCTTTGAACCAGAAGGGCGGTCTGACCTGGTATCAGTACGTCGATCCCAAGGCGCCGACGGACAGTTACGGCCACGACGGTCCCGTCTCCTATATCGCGAAGAACATCGACCGCCCCGAGGTCGGCAAAATGGAGGCGGACAAGGTCGTCGGCCCCGATGTCTCCTGGGGCGGTTTTGAAAGCAAATATTTCATCGCCTCGCTGATCCCGCAGAATCCTTCGCTGACAAGCTTCGGGATGTCCAGGGACAGCGGCAATCTGATCGCCGTAAGTCTCAAGGGCCCGAAGAACGTGATCCCCTCCGGCCAGTCAGGCGCCTTCAACTACTCCGTTTATCTGGGACCGAAGGACTACAACATCCTCAAGGCCCAGAACATCGGTCTGGAGAACGCCATCGATTTCGGCGACTGGCTCAAGTGGCTGGCCATCCCCCTGCTCATCACCCTGAAGTTCCTCTACGGCTATGTGCATAACTACGGGATCGCGATCATCATCCTGACCGTCCTGATCAAACTGATCTTCTGGCCCCTTGGAAACAAGAGCTACAAGTCGATGAAGGAGATGCAGAAACTCCAGCCGAAGATGGCCGCCCTGCGCGAAAAGTACAAGGACGACAAGGCAAGGCTCAGCCAGGAGTCGATGGCCCTCTACAAGACCCACAAGGTGAACCCGCTGGGCGGCTGCCTGCCGATGCTCGTGCAGATTCCCGTCTTCTTCGGCCTCTACAAGGCCCTGCTCTACGCGATCGAACTGCGCCACTCCCCCTTCTTCTGGTGGATCCAGGACCTCTCCGCGAAGGATCCCTACTACATAACGCCGATCGTCATGGGCGCCACGATGTTTATCCAGCAGAAGATGACTCCCACGGGCGCCGATCCCATGCAGGCGAAGATCATGCTCTTTATGCCCGTCATCTTCACTTTCATGTTCCTGAACTTCCCCTCGGGGTTGGTGATCTACTGGCTGTTCAACAATGTCATCAGCATCGCGCAGCAGATTTACATCAACAAACAACCGTCATAGAGGTGCAGCGGCAATGGAAGGATTCGAAATAGAAGGCAAATCCATCGATGAAGCCATAGAAAAGGCCTGCGGCAAATTCCAGGTCCCGCGGGAAAAGCTCCACATCGAGATCATCTCCGAGGGAAGTCCCGGGTTTCTGGGACTGGGGGCGAAGAAGGCCCGGATCGGGGCCGCTCTTCTGACGCTCGACATGGCCCTCGACGCCCCTGCGGCCAGGCCTGAGCAGAAGTTCAAGGCGCCGGAACCGGCAGTGCGCGCGGCCGGCGCAACCCCGGAACGAAAAAACGCGCAAGTCCCGCCCATCCGGAAGGAGAAGAGGGTCGTCGCGCCGGTCCAAAAATCGCCCCCGGCGAGAGTGCCCGCCGACGGCGAACCGTCGGCTGCCAGGGCAAAAACGATCCTGGAAGGCCTCCTGACCAGGATGCAGATCGAAGCGCCGGTGACGGCGGCGGAGACAGGGGAGGCAATCATCCTCAACATCCGGGGGGACGGCAGCGGCCTGCTGATCGGGAAACGGGGACAAAACCTCGACGCCATCCAGTACTTCGTCAACAAGGCAGTTCATCACTCCGCGAACGGCCATAAGATGATCGTCGTCGATACGGAAGAGTACCGTAAGAGGCGGGAGGAATCCCTCGTCGCCCTTGCGCTGCGGCTGGGCGAAAAGGCGAAGAAAACGAAAAGGCCAGTGGCGGTCGGTCAGATGAACGCCCACGACCGCCGCATCATCCATCTCGCGATACAGAACGACGAGACGCTGACCACCAAGAGCCGCGGCGAAGGCGAGTACCGAAAGATAATCATCATGCCTGCAAAACGCGGTCACGAACGGGCGGACGCCTGACGGTTGCCGGGAAATATCGGACCACCGTTACAATAGATCGGCAATGCAAGCAGGGGACATGCTCGATCCGTCCTATCAATCCCGCGCCGTACATTTTTCGGGCTGCCCCCGAGCCGAAAATTTGTCGTCAAAGCGGGAGAGCCTGACCCAATGATCTTCAGGGACACCATAGCGGCCGTAGCGACGCCGCCCGGCGTCGGGGGGATCGGCCTGATCCGCGTCAGCGGGCCGGAGGCGGGGGGAATAGCCCGGCGCCTCTTCCGGCCTCTGCGTCCGGTTTCGTCCTTTGTTTCCCACCGCCTCTACCACGGCCATATCGTCGCGCCGGAGACGGGCGCCGTCCTGGATGAGGTCCTCGTGACCCTCATGAAGGCCCCCCGCTCCTTCACCGGCGAAGACACGCTCGAGATCAGTTGCCACGGCGGGCCGTTCATCCTCCGCACCGTCCTAGAAGAAGTCCTCCGGGCCGGCGCCCGGCCGGCCGAACGGGGGGAATTCACCAAGCGAGCCTTCCTCAACAACCGCCTCGATCTTGCCCAGGCCGAGGCGGTCCTCGACGTCATCACCTCCCATACGCAGGCAGGACTTTCCGCCGCCGTCGCCCGCCTGCAGGGAAAACTCTCCCATCGGATCGAGGCCGTCCGCGGCGAGATCATCGATCTTCTCGCCGGCATCGAGGCCGCCATCGATTTTAATGAAGAAGACGGAATGACGGAAACGCCCGGCAGCAACCTCCCCCGCCTTCAGGCGGTTATCGACGATCTCGCGGCCCTCGCCGCGACCTATCGCCAAGGTCGAATCTATCGGGAGGGGATCGGCGTCGTGATCGCCGGCCGGCCCAACGTCGGCAAATCGAGCCTGCTCAACCGCCTCCTGGGGGAAAAGCGGGCCATCGTCGCCCCTCTTCCCGGGACGACGCGGGATTTCATCGAGGAGACTGCCGATATCCTGGGCATCCCCGTCCGGCTTACCGACACCGCCGGTGTCCGCCCGCCGGGCGACGCCATTGAAAGGGAGGGGATCGACTTCGTCTGGGAGCGGGTCGCCGCCGCCGACGTGGTCCTTGTCCTTCTTGACGGCAGCGTTGAACTTGCCGAGGATGACCGTAAATTGATAGCAGAGTTGAGTGAAAAACCGCTGCTGCCGGCCGTCAACAAGGCGGACCTCCCCCAGCGCCTTGACGAGGGCTCGCTGCGGGAGATCCTCCCGGCAACGGCGCCCAAGCCGCTGCGCATCTCCGCCAAGTACGGGGACGGCATCAAGGCCCTCAAGCAGGCCATCCGCGATATTGCCCTTGCCGCCCCTTCGCAGGAGGCGCCGGAGGCGCTGATCGCCCATCTCCGCCACAAGGTCGCCCTGGAGAAGGCAGCGGAGGACCTCGGCCGCGCCCGGGATGGTCTGCGGGAGGGCCTTCCGCCCGAACTCGCGGCCCTGGAGATCCGCGCGGCGTTGGACGCCCTCGGCGAGATCACCGGCCGTACGACCACGGAGGACGTCCTGGAGAGGATTTTTTCCCGCTTCTGCCTTGGGAAATAAGACGCCTCTGTAAAAACTCAATTTTCCCCTCCCCTCGCGGGAGAGGATTAAGGGGAGGGGGAGGGAATTTCAGCCTTTTTACGAGAGCGGCAAGCAAGGGAGGTTTCATGTCGGAATATCTGCACCAGGCGCCGGGGACGGAGGTCCGGTTCATTGCCGGTCGTTACACCGTCGTCGAGGAACAGCGAATCGCTTATGGGGAACGCGACATCCTCGCTGTTGTGGGGATTGCCGCCGTCGATAGCTCCTGCTGCGGCGTCCAGGGATGCCGGTTCATCAACATCCCGGGCTATATCGTCGCTTGGAAAGACCGATTGTCGGAAAGCGGCTCCCCGGTGAGCATCGTCGAACCCGTGAATGACGAAGCCGAGCAGGCAGAAATACGGGGGCTTCTGCAGGGTGAATTCCCCCACTCCCAGATCCTCTTCCCGGTGTGATCACTCAACTACACCTTAGTGCCCTATCATGGCAGTTTTGACGGCGATAGATAATTTTCATCCACCTTTTCCGTATTTGCAGAAGCGGTGCACGTTGGTACGAAAAATACGTGCCTCTGGCTGAAAAGATTTACGAGCAGCATCTGAAGGATTTGAAAAATGAACAAGGGGGGTCAACATGAGTAAACCTTACTCCATACTGAGGGGGAAAATGAAACCCGCCGCCCGCAAGAGGGCAGCGGAGAAGACAAGGGCAATGCTTGAGGCTATGCCATTACAGGAATTACGGAACGCCAGGAATCTAAGCCAGGAGCAATTGGCGCAAACATTATCCGTCAAGCAGGCGGCAGTGTCGAAACTTGAAAAGAGGACGGACATGTACGTTAGCACATTGAGAAATTTTATCAAGGCCATGGGAGGCGATCTGGAAATCATCGCCAGATTTCCCGATGTATCCGTCCAGATCAGTCAATTTGAAGACATTGCTGTAAACCTCTGATATTCCTCTTGACAAACGTAACCCTATTGGTTATGGTATCGCTTATGATAAAATCTTTTACTCACAAGGGGCTGGAAAATTTTTTCTTTGATGGAACCCGTAAGGGCATACAAGCTAAGCATGCTTCCAAATTAGAAGCCATATTGGATAGGCTTGACGCGGCAAATGAAATTAAGGATATGAACTTCCCGGGCTCCGGCCTTCATTTGCTGCTTCCCAAAACAAAGGGGCGCTGGGCGATTAAAGTCTCCGGCAACTGGCGATTGACCTTTGAATTTAAGGATGGAGACGCGCTTAATGTAGCCGTCGAAGATTATCATTGAAAGGATTATTATGAGAACACGAAAACGCGAGCCATCGCATCCGGGATCGATTCTCAAGCTTCATTACCTGGACCCGTCAGGAATCAGCGTTACAGATCTTGCGAAGGATCTGAGATTGTCGAGAAAAACAGTATCCAAAATATTGAACGAACGTGGCGCTGTGACAACGGATGTTGCCTTGCGGTTGTCCAGAGCGTTTAATACTACTCCTGAATTGTGGTTGAACCTTCAGAGAAATTACGATCTCTGGCATACAGCGAATGAAACGACTGATTGGATGGCAATAAGACCTATTGTTGAAATCGCAAATGTAAGCTCATAAGACGATGTCTGTAAATTCCTGTAAGTGAGCGTCCGATATTTCTTGCAGAGATCCAACCTTTCGGACGGAAAGAGACGATGAGAGCCGAGACAATTTCTCCCTTGACTTTCATTTGTATAGGAGCATTTAAAAGCCATCGTTTCTCAATCAGCTTAGTAAACCCATCAACCGTACCCCTTAACCTCCCGGAGTCTACGATGAGAAGTAATTACCGGAAGGTGCTCTTATGAAGCCTCCAAGGGGATTGTTCCCCCCCTTGGAGGTGCCTTCTCGATGTAAAGCCAGCGATAAATCCTATTTCTGACGTGATTTGATATAAATGTGGCCTCAACCGAACGGAGGGACTATGATCAAGATGACTGCCAAAATCCTACTTGCTTGTCTCTTGTTGGTGTCGCAGCCGCTGTTTGCCCAGACGCCGCAGGCTGTTGTACCTGTCGAGCAGGAGCCTCTTCACCACGTCGTTTTTGATAACAAGAATGTTCGTATCTACGATGTTGAATTTTCCCCTGGTGCCATCTGCCTCTTCCACAAGCATTCGTTTGACAGTGTCACCATTGCTGCAAGTGGTGGAACCGGAATGAACGAGATTATGGGCTTAACGCCTCAACAGTTTACCGTCCCCACAGGGGCCGCATGGTTCACACCAGGGACGAATGCTCCGTATACACACAGGCTCAAAAACGTTGGCACGACCCCTCTTCGATTCATTTCAGTCGAGGTGCTCGCCTCCGCTTCGCCACCTGGTGTCCCAGCGGTTCTGGATGCCGCTCCCGGGCACAGTTTTACTCTCGAGAACGATCGCGTGAAGGTCTATCGAGTATCCGTCGATCCAAAGCAGTCAACCGGCCTCCGTTCACGCACTTCCCCTTGGATGAGGATATCTGTTACCCCGGCCACCATTTCTGTCCAAGAGCAGGGAAAGAGCGCCGAAACATTAGAGACCAAAACAGGCGACTTTCGCTGGCATGAGGGGGCTACCAACCAGTCCATAGAAAACGTCGGCTCGACGAAATACGTGGCATATGAGATCGAGTGGAAATAGACCATGGCAGGTGACTGAGTTTATGGCTTGTGCAAGCAATGAGCTGAAGTTCCCATGTTAGGAGATATGAGGAAGGAGACAGGCTTATGAAAAGATTTGTGATGATGTCTTGTATGGCGATGCTATTTGGAATAATTCTGCTCCCGAGTGTGGCAGCGGCATGGAATGAGGCTCAATTACAGCAATTAAAGACCACAAATCAATGTTCCACTTGCGACCTGAGCAATGCAAACCTGAGCAATGCAAACCTGAAAGAGGCAATGCTGACCGGTGCAAACCTGAGTGGTACGAACCTGAGTGGGGCAAACCTGAGTGGGGCAAACCTGTACAGAGCAAAGCTGGATGAGGCGAACCTGAGCGGCGCAAACCTGAGTAGGGCAAAACTGTCACCAGCATCCCTGACCCATGCAGACCTGCACATGGCGAACCTGAGTAACGCAAGTCTGAGCAATGCAGACCTGAGCAGGGCAAACCTGAGCGGGGCTAACATTGCGGATTCAAAACTGAGCACAGCAAATCTGAGCGGGGCTAACCTGAGCGGTGCAAGCCTGCTACGTGCAGACCTGTTCGCGGCTAATCTGAGCGGTGCTAACCTGAGTGGGGCTAACCTGAGTGATGCAAAATGGATTGACGGGAATATATGCAAGCAAGGATCTGTCGGGGAATGCAAAATGTAAAAGATTCACCAGAAAGACCGACGTGAAGAACCCTGCGGCAGAGACCGCAGGGCGCCAATATAAAATGTGTTTACCCTGTGGCTAGACCACAGGGAATTACTAAGTTTCAAAATTCCTCTTTCTACCCATAATCCTTGTTTTTCAGGTTCTGCAAGGTTATTTAGTTGTAGGTGGAGACAATGACCAATGTATCTCCTCTTTTCATTCAGCGCTATCGCGCATTTCCGAAAGAAATGTGCTCCATGAACGAGTTTGCCGCGAATGCAGATCGTCCGGATCATGGAAGCGGAGGAGAAGTGGAAGAGAGGGGCTGGGGAAGCAGGCCGAATTGCCTGAGCAGCTTCTGGGTCGTCTTCGTGAGGGGAAGACCGGCAAGTTCGGCGGGCGCGACCCAGCGGGCCTCAAGGGCGTCGTCGCCCCCTTTGACCTCGCCGCCGAGGTAATCCGCCGCCAGATCGACGATCACATAGTGGAAACGGATGCGGCCTTCCGCGTCCCGCACGCAGACATCGCAGGTAAACACCGGTTCGCCGGCCCGGACGGCGATCCCCGTTTCTTCCCGTATCTCGCGTTCCGCCCCCTCCTGGAGCGTCTCCCCGAGCTTCAGCCCCCCGCCCGGAATCGCCCAGAGGCCCTCGGCGGGGGGAGCGCCGCGCCGGACGAGGAGAATCCGGCCGTCCCGCAGTACGACCGCTCCCACGCCGACCCGCGGGCTGTCCGGATATTCGTTGCCTGCCATGCGTTGCTCCTTTGCCCCCCAAAAATGTACAGCGCGCGGAGGGATCAAGATTTCCAACTGTCGCCCTCAATGCGAAATGTGAAACGGACCGTCGCCGGAGGGCGGCTGCCGCCGTTGAACACCCGCTCGACTAAGGTCGCCTCTCCCTGCCGGTCGATCATCAGCGCCGTCGAGGAACGGGTCCCGTAGACCGGGCTCTCGATGAACAGCGGGGAGAGGACCCGCTCCCACTCCAGCCCCACCCCCGTTTCCGGGAGCTGCCCGTCCGGCGGCCGCGTCCGGTCGGCAAGGATGTCCAGCAGCGCCTCCGGCGACGGCCCCCCTCTGCCTCTCAGGAGCGCCGCGAGGGCCCCCTTCCCCCGCTCTACCTTGGGCCAGGGGGTGTTCAGCAGGCGGTTGCTCAGTCCGTGGATACCGCGTGCAACCGGCTGCCTCCCGCCCCGGTTTGAAAAGAAATGAAGCCCGGCGGCGTCGCCCACGATCAGGCTGAAGCCGTTGTACCGGCCGGCGTGGGCCTCCAGCCGCCGCAGATAATCTTCCGGCGTCTCCCGGCCGCGCAGGTATTCGCTGACGAGATGACCCCGCGACGGGGCTTCCTTCCTGAAAGTCGCCGGATCGCGGTAATTCGTCAGCGCCGCCACCCTCCCCGTCCGGGTTATCCCGAGCCAGGTCCCCCCCTCCTTCAGGTCCCTCCCGCCCAGCAGCCCCGGCGCGTCGTCCCAGAAGGCGGCGGGCGCCGAGGGCCGTTCATAGAACTCGTCCCGATTGGCCGCCAGCAGCAGGGGGAAATCCGCGTGCGCCCGCCAGGCGAAGAGGATCAGGCACATCCGGCAAGCCTCTCCTTTACCCCGCACAGGATCCGTTCCATTACCTCCCCCGCGGCGGCGTTGATGACGACATCCGCGAGCCGGTCTGCCGGCGTCGGCGCCAGGTTGACGATGACGAGCCCGGCCCCGGCCTGCTTGGCATACAGAGGCATGTAGGCGGCCGGATATACCACGAGCGAGGAACCGACGACGATCAGGAGGTCGCAGCAGGTCGCCCGCCGGGTCGCCTCCGCGAGGGTCTCCTCGGGAAGGGCCTCTCCGAAGAAGATCACGTCCGGCTTCAGGATTCCCCCGCAGAGCCCGCAGGCCGGGACCGCCGCCGCCGAATCGTTTTTCCGGAGGATCTCCTCCAGGGGGAGGCGTTGCCCGCAGTCCAGGCAGCGGATCCATCTCATGTTGCCGTGGAGCTCATAGACATGGGAGGGATTGTTCCCCGCCTTCTGGTGGAGATTGTCGATGTTCTGGGTGATCACGCAGTCGAGTTTCCCCAGCGCTTCCAACCCCGCGATGGCCGTATGGGCGGCGTTGGGAAGGGCGTCCTTGAACAGATCGCCGGCCAGCAGGAAGCGCCACTGCTTGAGCCGGGTCTCCGGACTCGAAAGGAATTTGTCGATCGTGAAGTCCTCCGGATCGAACCGCGTCCAGATTCCGCCCGGGCTGCGGAAATCCGGTATGCCCGATTCCGTGCTGACGCCGGCGCCCGTAAAGACGACGATGTTTCTTGCCTGCGCGATCATCTCCACGACCCGCGCGATCTTCCCATCCTCCGCCCGCTGGATCATTTTGACCTCCTCGAGGCTTTGCCCTCCCCTGCCGTTGGACATATATCACAATGTTCAAAAGACAAACAAAACGAAAAATGTTTCCGCGGCGGAAGCGAGATTCTCAAAGATTTCCCGATATCTTCTTGACACGCCGCCGGCCTTTTACGTATATTGAAACAAAGCGCAGCGTTTATTCAAATATCCCGTACTGATTGATAAACCGCCCGCTCCCGGCGGGTGGAAAGACAAGGGCGCGACATGATCGAAAACATCCTGGCGATACTCCACAATTTCCGGATTCTCGACCTCCTGGACATTGCCATCATCTCGGTGATGATCTCGGCGCTCCTGATCTGGTTCAAGGACCGGGCGACCCGGTTTGTCTTTCTCGGCATCACCCTGCTCGGGATCATCTACATCGCCGCCCGTTTCTTCCAGCTCTACCTCACCACCGTTGTTCTGCAGGCATTCTTCGCAATCCTGCTGTTCGTCCTGGTCGTCATCTTCCAGGAAGACCTGCGCCGCTTCTTCGAACGGCTCGCCCTGCTGGGCAGGTTCCGGAAAAGGTCCTTCACCGCGGCCCAGTTTGGCGAGAGCGCGGAGATCATCGCCGAAACCACCGCCGATTTCGCCCGCAAGCGGATCGGCGCCCTGATCGTCCTGCAGGGGAAAGATCCGCTCGACCGCCATCTCGCCGGTGGCAGCAATCTCGAGGGCCTGCTCAGCCGGCCCCTTTTGGAGAGTATCTTCGATCCCCATTCCATCGGTCACGACGGGGCGGTCCTGGTGGACGGCAACCAGGTAATGCGGTTCGGCTGTCATCTGCCCCTCTCCGCGAACGCAGCCCGGCACGGCAACCTCGGTCTTCGCCACACGGCGGCGCTCGGCCTTTCGGAGAGGTCCGATGCGATCTGCATCGTGGTCTCCGAAGAGCGGGGGACCATTTCGCTGGCAGAGGGGGAAAACATCCGGCAGATCGCCAACGCCTCGGCCCTCCGCGTCGAGCTGGAATCCTTCCTCGCAAGGAGGACGCCGCTTGCCAAACCGAGACCGGTCCTCAATTGGCTGCGGAAAAACCAGCGGGAAAAGGTGCTTGCCGTCGCCCTGGCCGGCATTCTCTGGGTCGTGTTCGGCTATCAGCGGGAGACGATCGGCCGGGATTTTGTTGTTCCCATAGAATATATGAACGCCCCGGCGGAATTCATCCTGGAAGAACCCAAAACCACGGAGGTAAAGGTTCTGCTGATGGGGACTCCCCAGGCCTTTCAGCTCCTCCCCCCGGAAAGGATCAAGCTCTCCATCGACCTGGCCCAGCTCAAACCGGGCACCCATGATATCACGCTGACACGGGACATGATAAAGGCCCCCTCCAACCTTTCGGTTGCCGGCATCTCGCCGGGCAGGATCAAGATCACCACGTCCCGCCTCCTGCGGGCGACCCTCCCCGTCGAGATCGTCACGGAAAACAACCCCCCGGAGGGATTTTCGATAAAGAGCATCGCCGCTGTCCCTGCCGAGGTGCCGGCCCTAATCCCCCGCCGGCTCCGCGGCAAGGACATCCGGATCCTGACCGAACCGATCGACCTGTCGCTCCTGGACGTCCAGGGCGTATTCAACCCGGCGCTCCGGTACCCGCCGGACATCCAGTTCCCGGGCGGAAAGACGCCGGTGGTCAGGGTCGTCGTCAAGACCGCCAAGTCGCCTGCCAAGCCGCCCGCTCCCCCGCGCCGTTAGCGATCAGCGGAAGGCCTCTTTCCTGATCCCGTATTTGCGCATCAATTTGTTGATCTGGCGAACCGTGACGCCGGCGGTCTGGGCCGTCCTGTTGATTCTCCCCCCGTTCCGGGCCAGAACCTCGCGCAGATAGTTCATCTCCGCCTCCGCGGCTGCCTGTCCGCGCACCTCCGCCAGCGTGAGCTCCATACCGGCAGTTTTCACCGCCGCGGAGGAGGGAGCGTCCGCGAAGAGTTCCGCGGGAAAGCTCGCCGGCGTCAGAGCCGACGAAGTCTCCAGGATAAAAGCCCTCTCGACGAGGTTTTGCAGCTCGCGGATGTTGCCGGGCCAGTGATAACGCCCGAAGGCCTCCATGACCTGCGGGTGGACATAGTGGATCCCGCGGTGATTGAACCGGTTCATCTGCCTGAGGAAGATCTCCGTAAGCTGGGGGATGTCTTCGCGGCGTCTCCGCAGCGGCGGCAGCGAGATGGGAAAGACGTTCAGACGGTAGTAGAGGTCGTTTCGGAAGAGCCCCTTCTCCACCATCTGGCCGAGGTCCGCATTGGAGGCGGCGATGATCCGCACATCGGTCTCGATGAGCGCCTCCCCTCCGACCCGCTGAAAGGTCCGCTCCTGGAGGACCTGGAGAAGCTTTGTCTGCGCGGCGGGGGAGATGGTTCCGATCTCGTCGAGGAAAATGGTTCCTCCGTGGGCGAGCTCGAACTTGCCCAGCTTGCGCCGCACGGCGCCGGTAAAGGCGCCCTTCTCGTGCCCGAAGAGTTCGCTCTCCAGGAGCGTGTCGGGGATGGCGCCGCAGTGGACGCCGATGAACTGCATCCGGCGGCGGTTGCTGTGACGGTGGATCAGTTTCGCCAGGATTCCCTTGCCGGTCCCCGTCTCTCCGGTCAGAAGGATGGTGCTCTTGGTGGGGGCCACGAGGCGGACCTGTTCGAAGACGGACCGCATCTCGGGATTGCGCGTCTGGACCACCTCCAGGGAATCGGACTGCCAGAAGCGGTCCCGCAGATAGTCCAGCTCCGACTGAGAGCGAATGCTTTCCCGGATGCTTTCCGTCACATATCGGATCTCGTCGGGATTGAGCGGATAGGCAATGTAATTGGCGGCGCCCGCCTTCACGGCGGCGACCGCCTCGCGGACCCGCTCCGGGGCTGTTATCACGATGATCTCGGCTGACGGGAAAATCTGGAGGAAAACCTGAAGCGCCGCCGCGGGATCCCCCTTCGACCCGCCGGCGTCGTCCAGCAGGTCGAGATCTATGAAGGTGAATTCATAGCGCCTCTTCCGGAAGAGGGCGAGGCAATCCCCCGCGGTGGAGGCGACATCCACCTGGAACGAGCGGCGAAAGGCGGCGCGGATGTTTTCAGCCGCCGCCCGGTCTTCGGTCGCCGCAAGGATGTATTTCATCTGAAAATGCCTTTTATTTTTTATAAAGCTGACGATTTTTCTCCGCGATTCGGGACATCTTGTCAAGGGGAAAAATGGCCGGGCGGGCGGGCGGAATTTTTCATTGTATTTCCAACACCGATGGGTTAAAAATGACCATTCAGAGCCGCTCCCCCCCGGCGGGGAATCTCATGGGAAACCACTTTGCGCCGGGCGGGCATTAAATCATCCCGCCTCTCATCCCCATTCGAGCGGGGGGAGACACGAACGGGCAAATCCCTGGTAAATCGCCCTGCCTGAGCGGCGCGTGCAAACGGTGGAAATGGACATTTTCTTGATAAGGAGGTCGGAAATGGCAGTTTTCGAAGCGAGCGACATCATTGAGGCCGCGGTCCGCATCGAGGAGAACGGGGCGAATTTTTACCGCTTCGCCGTGCAAGTGGCGGGAAGCGAAGAGACAAAGGCGCTCTTCCTGCATCTGGCCGGCGAGGAGGTCAAGCATCAAAAGACGTTCACGGATATCCTTGCCGGCATGGAACGGAATCCGCCGCCGGAAGGCTATGACGGGGAGTACGCAGCCTATCTCCACAGCTACGTGGACAACAACCTCGTCTTCAAGGCTAAGGACCTAACAGATGAACTGGCCGGGATCAGGGACGAGGTATCCGCCCTCGATTTTGCTATCAGGCGCGAACTCGATTCCATCGCCTATTACCGGGAGATCCGGGAATTCTTGCCGGCGGACGGGCGCGCGGGGATCGACCGGATCATCGCCGAGGAGAAGGCCCATTTCAAGCGGCTTTCCCAGGTGAAGGAGCGCTGCCTACTGTAAAGAACCACTTCTCATCTATAAGGTCTCTTAATGTAATTACGGAGATGAAAATGGACGCTGCCTCGTCACAAACGATCGCCTTTATCGGCCTGGGCAATATGGGAACGCCGATGGCGGAGCGCCTGCTTCAGGCGGGCCATCGCCTGCGCCTCTACGCCCGCCGCCCGGAAGCGGCCGCCCCCCTTCTCGCACTGGGCGCCGCGGCTTTTTCCAGCCCCGCCGAGGCCGCGCGGGAAGCGGCTTTTGTGTTTACCATGGTGACCCATACGGTTGACGTCGAGGCCGTCCTGCTCGGCGCAAACGGGGTTGTCGAGGGCGCCCGTCCCGGGACTCTGTGCATCGATCAAAGCACCATCTCCGCCCTCACCGCCCGCCGGATTGCGGCGGCCCTCGCGGACAGAGGGATCGACTTCATCGACGCCCCCGTCTCCGGGGGAGTCAAAGCGGCCCGCGAGGGATCGCTTTCAATAATGGTCGGCGGCAGGCCGGAATCGCTGGAGAGGGCCCGGCCGCTTCTCGAGAGCCTCGGCAGGACGATCACCCATGTCGGTCCCGTAGGCGACGGCCAGATCGCAAAGGCGTGCAATCAGATCGCGCAGGTGGTCAATATCCAGGGGATCGCCGAAGCGATGCACTTCGCCCGCGCGATGGGCGGCGATCCGGAGAAGATCCTTGCCGCCATCGCCCCGGGATTCGCCGGCAGCCGCATGCTGGATCTGATGGGCCCCAAGATGGCGAAGCGCGATTTTTCCGCCGCGATCGAGGCGCGCCTCCACGAGAAGGATTTACGGATGATTCGGGAGATCGCGGGCGAAGCCGGGATCGAGCTGCCGGCGACAATCCTGGCGGCCCAACAGCTCGGATGCCTGATGGAAGCGGGCTGGGGATATGACGACACCTCGTCGCTGCTGCGGGTGTTGGAGGCGCAGCAAAAACGTTAAACGGAATTTTTCTTGACAACGAAAGATCGTTATGAAATATTTTCTTCAAAGAATACTTTTCTTGAAGGAATTATTTCATGCCCATCCCCGCCCTCATCGCCGCTAAGCGGCTTCAACTGACCGATTCCCAGAGCCGCGCGGCTCAGTACATCATGGATCACTACGACGAGGCGATCTTCCTGACCGCCTCGAAACTGGCCGCGAAAGTAGGCGTCAGCGAGGCGACCATCGTAAGATTGGCGCAGGTCCTCGGATTCGACGGCTACCCTAAAATGCAGCGGATGCTCCGGGAAAATCTCCAGAACCGCCTGACGACGGTCTCCCGCCTCGAAAAAACGGTCAAGAACGTAAGGGACGACGGAGATATCCTCACGAAAATCATGCAGGAGGACATCCGGAATCTTTCCCAGACGCTGCAGGATATCTCCCTGGAGACGTTTCACCGGGCAGTCGTCGACATGAAAAACGCCCGGAGAATATACGTGGTCGGGTTGCGCGGCGCTCATGCCCCCGCCCTCGTCCTCGCACTCTACCTACGCTTTCTCAAGAAACAGTCCTCAGCGGTGATCCCCGGCTATGGCGATGTGTGGAACACCCTGCATGGAATGGGCGGCGAGGATCTCGTAATCGGCATCAGTTTTCCGCGCTATACGAAATTGACCATCGACGTTCTGGAATACGCCCATGAACAGGGCGCCAAGGTAGGCGCCATCACCGATTCCCTGATTTCCCCTCTTGCCCGCCACGCCGACTGGATTCTACCCGTCCATTCCAGGCTCGATTCCTTTATCGAATCCTTCACCGCCGCCATGAGCCTGGTCAACGCCCTCCTGACGGCGCTGAGCGTCCAGGATCCCGAGGAGACCATGCGGGCGCTCAAGGAAAGAGAGCTTCTCTGGCAGCGGAAAGAGATTTACGTGATCCCCTACGCGGATCACCGGAACAGAATCAAACGTAAAAAATGAATCCTCAGCAGAGGAAAGGAGAATGCAGTGGAGTCGTTGAACCGTCTTTTCAACCCCGCCTCGGTCGCGGTCATCGGGGCCTCCGAGGTACCCGGCAAAGCCGCTGAGCGGCGGACGAGGAGTCTGATCCAAGGGGGTTACCCCGGCAAGATCTTCCTCATCAACCCCAAGCGGGATACCCTGTTCGGGAAAAAGGTCTACCCTTCGATCCTCGATATCGGGGAGGAGGTGGACCTCGTCATGATCGTCGTCGCCCCGAAGCTGATCCCCCAGGCCGTAGCGGACAGCGTGAAAATGCAAGCAAAGGGGATCGTGATCATCACGGCCGGCCTCGGCGAAACGGGTGAAGAGGGGAAGAGGATCGAGGCGGAGATCCTCCGGACCGCCGCCGAGGGGGGCGCCAAGCTCGTCGGCCCCAACTGCTCGGGCCTATTCTCCGCCGCGGGCAATATGAACCTCCTCGGAGTCCCGCCGATCCAAAAAGGCCCCCTCGCCGTCATCGCCCAGAGCGGGAACATCATCGATTCCATCACCCACTACGCCGGGATGCGGGGAGTGGGACTCAGCCACATCATCTCCGCGGGAAACGCGATCGGAGTCAAGTTCCACGAGTACATCGATTATCTCGGGCAGGACGGGGAAACCAGAGCGATCATGATGTACATGGAGGGGATCAAGGAGGGAGGGGAGATCGTCCGGGCGGCGCGGGAGGTCTCGAAGCGTAAGCCGGTCGTGATCCTCAAGGTCGGGCGGAGCAGGGCGGGCGCCCGGGCCGCCGCCTCGCACACCGGATCGCTGGCCGCCGACGACGCCGTCGTGGACGCGGCCTTCCGCCAGGCGGGGATCGTCCGGGTCTCCAACGTGGACGAAATGTTCGACGTCGCGACGGCCTTCGCCAATATGCCCCTGCCGAAGGGAAACCGGGTCGCCATCGTCTCCGAGGGCGGCGGCGACAATTCGGTCGCCGCCGACAACGCGGAGCACTTCGGCCTGGAGGTCCCGGTCCTGCCGCAGGCTGCCCAGGAGAAGATCCGACCCTTCCTCCTCGCCGAGATGCCCGCTGCCAACCCGATCGACTACGGCGGAACGGCGGAGGAGAACCCCGACATGATCAACAAGGTCGTCGAGGTCCTCATGGAGGAAGAGACTGTCGACTCCGTGTACGTCACGGGGTTCTTCGGCGGGTTCAAGGAGATCATCGCCGCGCACGTCGGCGAGCTGGAAGAGAAGACCTCCCGCGAGCTGGTCCGCCTGATGCGGCAGTACAGAAAACCGATCGCCGTCCACACCTCCTTCGCCCAGACTCCCTTCCCTTCCATGCGGATCCTCAGTGAAAACGGCGTCCTGCTGACCCCTTCCTCGGAACGGGCCGCGCAGTGCCTTGCCTGCCTGGCCCGCTTCTCCACCCGGCGGGAGAAACTCGCCCTCGCCGGGCCCCTGCCCGCACTCCCGGCGGAAAGAGACGCGGCCGGGGCGCTGCTCGAAGGGGTGAAACGGGCGGGCCGCAAGAACCTCCTGGAGACGGAGGCGAGGGAACTCCTCTCCCTCTACGGCATCCCGCTGCCCCCGGCCAGGCTGGCGAAAACCGCGGAAGAGGCGGCCGCGGCGGCGAAAGCCGTCGGCTTCCCCGCCGCCCTGAAGATCGTCTCTCCCGAGATCATCCACAAGTCCGACGCGGGAGGGATCCTCCTGAACCTCGCCGGAGAACGGGCCGTCCGCGAGGGGTTCGCACAGGTCGTCGCGAACGCCGGAAAGGTCAGCCGTCCGGAGAACATCCTCGGGGTCCTCGTCGCGCCGATGGCGCCCGCCGGCCAGGAGTGCATCGTCGGCATGATCAGGAATCCCCAGTTCGGGGCGGTCCTGATGTTCGGCCTCGGAGGCATCTTCGTGGAGATCCTCAAGGACGTCTCCTTCCGGGTCATCCCCCTGACCGATCTCGATCTGGAGGAGATGATTCATGACATCAAGGGGTATCCGCTCCTGGCCGGCGTCCGCGGTCAGAAGCCCAAGGACGCCGGAATCCTGAAGGAGATCCTCCGAAGGGTCGCTCAACTGGCGGCCGATCACCCGGAGATCCAGGAAGTGGACATCAATCCGGTCATCGTCCACGAACAGGGGGCGTCCGTGGTCGACGCCCGGATTATTCTGTAGAGGGCAGGGACAGATAAGAAAGAAGGCTGATTTCGGGCGAGGGAAGAGATATTTTTTCGGGGACAACCCGGGCCTGAAAAGCAGTGAGCGCGGAGGAAGCTGCTTTTCGAAATCGGATGGGGAGGAATGCACGATGGATTTTGAATGCATCATCTACGAGAAGAAGGAGGGGGTCGCCGTCATCACACTGAACCGCCCCCAGGTTTTGAATGCCATGAACAAGCGGCTTTGGCTCGAGGTGGAACAGGCCATCGCCGACGCCCGCGAGGACGAGAGCATCTGGGTCCTCATCTTCACCGGAACGGGGCGGGCCTTCTCCACCGGGGCCGACCTCAAGGACTCCAAGGGGCGGTCGTTGAAGGCTTACCGGGACTATCTGATCCGCCTCCAGGAGATCTCCCGCCAGATCATCCGCTATCCCAAGCCGACGATCGCCGCCGTGAACGGCTTCGCCCTGGGAAGCGGCTACGAACTGGCGCTCGCCTGCGACATCCGAATCGCCGCCGAGGGGGCGAAGTTCGGCTCCCCCGAGGCGCGGGTCTCCTCCTCGGTCACCGGCGGCGCCATGCGCCTGGTTCAGGACCTGGTGGGACCGGGCAAGGCGCGGGAGCTCCTGTTCACCTGCGACTACATCGACGGGAAGGAGGCCGAGCGGATCGGCCTCGTCAACCGGGCCGTCCCGGCGGAGACACTCATGGAGGAGGCGATGGCGATGGCGAAGAAGATCGCCGCCAATTCGCTCTTCTCCATCAACCTGATCAAGAAGGGGCTCAACATGGCCTCCGAGGTCAGCCTGGAGGCGCTGATGGACTACGAAATCGAGGCCTGCCTGGCCACCGTGTCGGCGCCGGAGCGGCAGGACAAGTTAGCGGAGTTTGCAGAAAGGAAAAAATAAACCACTAATTAAAGGAGGGCAAGAAAATGAAGCGTTTATTGATCACCTTATCGGCGATAGTGCTGGCGGTTAGCCTGGGGTTTGCAGTCCAGACGTCCGCCGCGGAGAAAAAGATCTTCCTGACCCTCGCCTCGGGAAGCCCCGGCGGGGCCTATTATCCGCTCGGGGGCGGCATGTCGGTCATCATTCAAAAAACCGTGGAGGGCTTTCGCTGCGCCGCAGAATCCACCGGGGCTTCGGTGGAGAACAGCCGCCTCGTCGGCGGCGGTGATTCGGACATGGGAATGGTCATGGGAAGCGTCGGCTACAATGCCACCCAGGGGAAGGCGCCCTTTGAAAAGAAATACGACCTCGTCGCCCTTTTCCAGATGTACCCGGCGCCCCAGCACCTCGTGACGACGGCCCAGTCCAGGATCAAGAGCATCGCGGACCTCAAGGGAAAAAAGGTCTCCATCGACGTCCCCGGCAGCGGCTGCTCGACGATGGCCAAGATCATCCTCGAGGAGGCGGGTTTCGATCTGGCGAAGGACCTGACCATCGCCAACCTCTCCCAGACGGAATCGGTCCAGGCCCTCAAGGACGGGGTGATTGACGCGGTCTTTTTCAACTTCGCCTATCCGGGCTCGGCAGTCATGGATCTGGTGGCCACCCGCGACATCGTCCTGGTGCCCATGGAGCAAAAGCTGGCGGACCAGATCATCAAGAAGTACCCCTATTACGTAAAGATCGTCATCCCGGGGAAGACCTACGCCAAGGTGGATTACGACGTCCTCTGTCTAGGCGACTCGAACGTGATGATTGCGAACAAGAAGATGAAGGATGAGGTCGCCTACAAGATCGTGAAGGCGATCTACACCAACGTGAATGAAGGCCAGTGGGCGCTGAAAAACGTCCATCCGATCGCGGCCCAGTTGACGCCGCAGAACGCGGTGAACAGCCCGCTTCCGTTGCACCCGGGCGCGGCCAAGTATTTCAAGGAAGTCGGGGCACTGAAGTAGACGCTCTCTTAAAAAAGTCGCAAATCACCCTCCCCATAGCTGGGGCATGCAATATACCCCCTCGACGGGAGCAAATAACATACCCTCCCCCTCGACGGGGGAGGGTTAGGGTGGGGGTGGGATTGGGGCTCGTTTGTGTACAAGTCTGTTTGTTTGTTACTGATGTTGTTGCCGCTCGCGGCACCGGCGCTTGCCGGCGCCGCCGGGGAGGAAAACCTGGCTTTCCAAGTCGTCAGAACGATCGGGGAGGAGGTGCTCTGGGAATCTCCCGTGAAAAAGGGAGATCATTTCACGATCGACTACCGCCACTCCTCCGATCACACGCCGGTGCGGGATCTGTTCACGATCGGCAATGAAGGGGAGATCATCCTCATCGAGGAAAGCTATCTCTGGTACGGGGCGGGGCTGGAGTCTCACCCCGACGTCGGAAAAACCGATTTCTCCGGGGACTGGACCCGGGTTCGGATGCACCGGGTGTTGCCCCGTTTTCTGCTGAGGGTTGGAGAAGTCGCCGATCATATCCTGACCATTCACGGGCAGGAGGTGCGGCTGTTGTCCATCGCCAGGGGAAGGGATTCGATATGGATTCGGATAAAGAAGGAGGCAAGAATCCGGTGATGGAAGAACCGAAGCTTCAGGGCGCCGCAACGGACGCAGAAGAGACGGAAGAGGCTCTGGCGACGCAGCGCGCCAAAGAGGTGCTCGACGAATTTGAACGGAAACGTGAATACAAGGACCTTCCCGCTCTGCTGATTTCTATCGTGGCCGTACTCACATCCTGTTATCATTTGTTATATGCCTATTTTCACCCGTTCTTCGCCCTGGACCACCGGGCGCTGCACTGGCTGTTGATGTCCGTTATGCTGTTCGCCCTTTATCCGTTTTCCAAAAAGCGCTCGCCGCTGGCGCGCATGTCCGCACCCGACATCATCTTTCTTGTCGTCTCGGTCGGCATCTGCTTGTGGATTTTCATCTATTCCACCGGCATCATGAACCGGGCGGGAACCTACGGCACGATGGACGTCTTCATGGGTACCGTCCTGGCGCTGATCGTCCTGGAGGCGGCCCGCCGCGCCGCGGGCCTGGCCGTTCCGCTGATCGCCGTCGTCTTCATCGGCTACGCCCTCTTCGGTCCCTATCTGCCGGATGTTCTGGCCCACAAAGGGTACAGCATCCAGCGGCTCTCCACCTACCTCTCCCTTTCCACGGACGGCATCTTCGGGGTTCCCATCGGGGTGTCGGCCAACTTCATCCTCCTGTTCATCCTCTACGGCGCCCTCCTCCGGAAGACTGGCGCCGGCCAGTTCTTCACCGACGTGGCCTTCGCTTTGACCGGCTGGACACGCGGGGGGCCCGCGAAGGCCGCCGTCGTTTCCAGCGCCTTCTTCGGGATGATCTCGGGGAGCTCGGTCGCCAACACGGTCACAACGGGCACCTTCACCATCCCCCTGATGAAAAGGACCGGCTACCCGGCTCATTTTGCGGGCGGCGTGGAGGCGTCGTCCTCCACAATGGGGCAGATCATGCCGCCCATCATGGGGGCCGCCGCCTTCATCATGGCGGAGTTTCTCTCCGTCCCCTACTACAAAGTCTGTATTGCCGCCGCCATCCCGGCGACCCTTGCCTTCTTCTCGACATTCATGCAGGTCCACTTCCGGGCCGTATCCCTGGGTCTCGTCGGCCTTCCCCGGAACGAGCTGCCGAAGATCGGCGCCGCCTTCGCCGCGGGCTGGCACCATCTTTTCTCCATCTTTCTGCTTATCGCCTTCCTGATGCAGGACTTCTCCCCGGAGCGGGCCGTCTTCTGGGCTATTCTCGCCACCGTCGCCACTTCCCTGCTCATGTGCCTCATCCGTAAGGAATCGTTGAAGACCTTCGGAAAGCTGATCCTCGAAGGTATGGAGGAGGGCGCCATCGGCGCCGTGGAGGTGGCGGCCGCCTGCGCCGCCGCCGGCATCATCATCGGTTCGATAACGATGACGGGGCTGGGGATCAAGTTCTCATCGATGATCGTCGACGCCTCCCTGGGAAAGCTCTACCTGGCCCTGCCGTTCACGATGATCGCCTGCCTGTTCCTGGGCATGGGCGTCCCGACGACGGCCCAGTATGTCATCATCTCCGCACTGGTGGCTCCCGCCCTCATCCAGATGGGGGTCCTGCCCATGGCCGCCCATCTGTTCATCCTCTATTTCGGGACGCGCGCGGACATCACGCCCCCCGTGGCCCTGGCCGCCTATGCGGGAGCCGGCATCGCCCGTTCCGATCCCTGGAAGACGGGACTGGCCGCCTTTCAGCTCGGGATCGCCGGATTTATCATCCCCTTTATGTTCGTCTACGCCCCCGAGCTGCTCTTCGTCGGCAGCCTCTGGAAGATCCTCGCGGCCCTGCTGACGGCCACCTTCGGGGTCTACTGTCTCGCCGCGGCCGTCCAGCGATGCCTCCTTCTCAAAACAAAGTGGTACGAGTCCGCCCTGCTGCTCGTCGCCGCCCTGTTGCTGATCAAACCGGGGCTCCAGACCGACCTGATAGGGGCTGCTCTGTTCGTCAGCGTGTTCACGCTTCAGTGGCTCCGAAGAAAACGGGCCGCGCCCTCTCCCGTCGGTTGAGGAAAATCGATCCGGTCCGGCCGCAAAGATTCGGGGCTTTTTCCGCCTGAATACCGCTCCCCTGCAGCACGATAAAAATGTTGACTTTTCCAATCGACAAAGGGTATAAACGCTCAAACGGCCCTATTGTGTCATCTTTTACTAAGTCGTCATCAACACCGGCGGGCTTCCGGCAAGTCTGCTGTCATTTTCCTTTATGTCATTCCTGCCCTGCCCAAAGGCAAGGGGGAATGACTGTTTATTATCAGGCCATCGTTCATTGTCAACCCACATTTCGTCAGCCTTAATTAAAGGAGGGAATAATTATGGTCAAGAAGATATGGGTTATACTGTTTGCGGTTCTATTCCTGCCTGCTATGGTCCTGGCCGCGGTCCCCGGCGTCACCGATACCGAGGTCACCATCGGAATCACCAACCCCCTGTCCGGCCCGGCGGCCCTCTGGGGCATGACCGGGGTGGGGGCCAAGACGTGGGCCGATTACATCAATGACAAGGGGGGCGTAAACGGTCGCAAGATCAATGTGATCCTCCGGGACGACGGCTATAACCCGGCGCGGGCCATGGCCAATCTGACGGAAATGAAGGGCAAGGTCTTCGCCGTGTCGGCCCTACTGGGGACGGCCATCGTCAATACCACGAAGGATTTCTTCGCCGAAAACAAGGTGCCCCTGATCACGGCCTACGGCGATGTCCGCATCTGGGAGAAGTACCCCAAGGACAAGCTGCGCTGGGTTTTCGTCTCCTATCCCGACTATATGGATGAGGCGGAATTCCTGACCAATCATGCCGTGAACGCTCTTGGCGCCAAGAAGATATCCCTCTTCTACCAGAACGACGATTACGGGAAGATGGGCGTCGAAGGGGCGAAGCTGGCCCTCTCCAAGCTTGCGGGCCGCGCCTCCCTGGGCGTCACCATCCCCTATGACGTCACCGAAAGGGCCCTGGCCACCCACGCCCAGAAACTCAAAGAGGGAGGGGCCGACTGTCTCATGCTCTATCCCACCCCCACCCACGGCGCCCTTATCCTCAAGGAGATGGCCAAGATCGACTACCGTCCCAAGGTGCTCGCCTCGTTCCCCCTGGGCGATCCCATCATGTACGCCATCGCGGGCCCCGAGGTCTGGGAGGGAGTCTATCCGGCCGCACCGGCGAATTCGAGCATTCCCGGCGAACCGGCCGCGGACAAGGTGGTCGAGATCCTCAAGAAATACGAACCGAAAGTCGCCGGTAAGGAATACCTCGCCCTCTTCGGCGCCACTTCCATGATGTATGTCGTCGAAGGGCTCAAGAACGCCGGCCGGAATCTCACCCCGGAGGGAATGATCAAGGGGATGGAGATGATCAAGAACTGGAAGCCCGAAGGACTCGGGGCGCCGGTCACCTTCGGCCCGGACCGGAGGCACGGGGTGAACGGGTCCCGGCTCACGCATGCAGAAAAGGGAAAGCATGTCCCGATGAGCGATTACGTCATCTACAAGCCCCTTTTCTGAGCCTATGGCCATACTGGAAATTAAGGATCTTTCCATCCATTTCGGCGGGATCATGGCCTTGAACGGCATTGATCTGGCCGTCCGCGACAACGAGATCCTCTCGATCATCGGTCCCAATGGATCCGGAAAGACCACGCTGTTCAACTGTCTCACGGGCATATACCGCCCCGACCGCGGCGACATCGTGTACAAGGGGGAGAGCCTGCTCGGGCTCTCCCCCGACGCCGTAGCGATTCGCGGCATCGCCCGGACCTTCCAGAACCTTCGCCTCTTCATGAACATGAACGTCCTGGACAACTTGTTGCTGGGACGCCATGTTCACTTCAGGAGAAACATTTTCGCCGCTTTTCTCAGACTTCGCCGGGAAGAGCTGCTCCACCGGGAAAGGGTGGAGGAGATCATCGACTTTCTTGACCTGCAGGCCTACCGCAAATCCAGGGTCGCCGATTGTCCCTACGGCGTCCAGAAGCGGATCGAGCTGGGAAGGGCGCTGGCCCTGGAGCCGACGCTCCTGCTTTTGGACGAGCCCATCTCCGGCCTCACCTCCGAGGAAAAGGAAGAAGCGGCCTACCGGATAACGGAGATCAGCGGCCGCTTCAAGGTCACCATCATCCTGGTGGAGCACGACCTGAAGATCGCCTCCCGCCTCGCCGATGCGATGGTCGCCTTCAATTACGGCGAGAAGATCGCCCAGGGAACGCCGGAGGAGGTCCAGCGCAATCCGGAGGTGATCCGGGCCTACGTGGGAGAGGAATGACGGCCTTGCCGCATTTTCTTTGAGAGCATCGTAAATGCAAGCATTTTTGAAGATCGCCAACATAGAGACGCTCTACTTCGACCGGATCTACGCCCTGCACGGGCTTTCCCTGGAGATCAGAGAAGGTGAGATATTCGCGATTCTGGGTCCCAACGGCGCGGGAAAGACCACCTTGCTCAAGACGATCGCCGGTCTCCTCAAGGACCAGCCCAAGAAGGGCACAATCGAATTCAACGGCCGCCCGATCCAGCGCCTCCCGCCGGAGAAGATCTCTTCCCTGGGCATCGTCTATGTCCCGGAGGATCGGGGCCTGTTCCGAGAACTGACGGTGGAGGAAAACCTGGAGCTCGGCTGCTGGGGAAGAAAGGATCGAGGAATCGAAGCGGACAGGGAGTACGTCTATGAACTGTTCCCCATCCTGAAAGAAAGGGAAAACCAGCAGGCCGAGACCCTCTCCGGGGGAGAACAGCAGATGCTGGCGATCGCCAGGGCCTACCTCCGCAAGCCAAAGCTCCTGATGCTGGACGAGCCGTCCCTGGGTCTCGCCCCTCTGATTGCCCGCAACGTATGCGACGCCCTTGTGAAGATCAGCGGGTTGGGAACCACGATCCTGCTGGTTGAGCAAAACGCGAAGCTGGCGCTCAAGATCGCCCATTACGGCTATATCCTGGAGGCCGGCCGCATCGTCCTGAAGGGGACATCGCAGGAATTGATGGAAAATCCCGATGTCCAGGAGCTCTACCTCGGGGTGGGCGGACAGACGATTTCCCCCAAGGGGTGGCGGCTCTACAAGAAACGGAGGAGCTGGTAGTGAGAGCGGTCAATTTCCCTACCCTTTTCTTTGAACAGGCCGAGCGCCGCAGGAAGCGAATCGCCCTGCGCTACAAGGACTACGGCATCTGGCGCCGCATCTCCTGGGCGGAATATGCCGCAGGGGTGCGCGAGGTGGCGGCCGGCCTGATCTCTCTCGGCGTCGGCCGCGGCGACCGGGTGGCGATCCTGGGGGAGAACTGCCCCGAGTGGCTGATCTGCGACCTGGCGGTAATGAGCATCGGCGGCGTGACCTGCGGCATCTACACCACCTCGGCCCCGGAACAGGTGGCCTACATAGTGGGCCACTCGGAGGCGAAGGTCATCTTCATCGAAAACGAGGAACAGGTCGACAAGATCCTCCAGATCCTCCCGGAGGTAAACCTGGAACGGGTGATCGTCTGGGACCACAAGGGGCTGTGGGGATTTTCCCACGAAAAGATCGCCTTTTACGTGGACTTCCTCAGGGAATCGAAAGAATATTTGAAGAACAACCCGCGCTGCGTAGAGGAGAGGCTGGCCGCAGTCGGGCCGGACGACACGGCGATGATCATCTACACCTCCGGCACCACCGGCCGCCCCAAGGGGGCCATGATCTCCCACCGCAACATCCTCATGCTGACGGAATCCTTTGTCGCGGCCAACCCGAGCTATGAAACGGACGAGGTGGTCTCCTACCTCCCCCTGGCCCACATCTACGAAAACCTGATCTCCCTGTTCCAGTCCATCTGGGCGGGGGGGACGGTCAACTTCGTAGAAAGCCCGGACACGCTGCCCCAGAACCTGAGGGAAGTCTCGCCCACGATCTTCGCCAGCGTGCCGCGGTTGTGGGAGAAGTTCGCCTCGGCGATTGCGATCCGCATGTCCGACGCCCCGCCGGTGAAACGGGCGGTCTACGGCCTCAGCATCCTGGTGGGACTCAAGTACATCCGGGCGAAGAAAGGGACGCGGGAACGCCTCCTGTGGAGCCTCCTGTACTGGCCCGTATATTTCGCCGTCCTGTACCACCTCAAGCGGCAGATGGGATTCGAGCGGATCCGCTGGGCCGTCTGCGGCGCCGCCCCGGCCGCCCCGGAGCTCTTCGAGTTCTACAACGCCCTGGGCGTTCCCCTGCGGGAGGGCTACGGCCAGACCGAGTCCACCGGCGTCATCGCGGTCCAGCGTCTGGACCGTCCCCGCTGGGGATACGTGGGCGAGGCCATCCCGGACGTGGAGGTCAGGATCGCCGAAGACGGCGAAATCCTGGCACGCGGGCCGGGGGTATTTCAAGGCTACTTCAAGGAACCGGAACTGACCGCCGAAACCATCAAGGACGGGTGGCTCCACACGGGCGACGTGGGGGCGCTGGAAGACGGGTTCCTCAAGATCCTGGACCGGAAGAAGGACATCATCATCACCGCCGGCGGGAAGAACATCACCCCGGCCTTCATCGAGAACAAGCTGAAATTCAGCCCCTACATCCAGGACGCCGTGGTGATCGGCGACCGCAGGAAGTTCCTCGTCGCCCTGATCCTGATCGATGAAGACAACGTCACCAAATACGCCCAGGACCAGCGAATACCCTTTACCACCTTTGAGGACCTCACGACCAAACCGGAGATCAGGAAGCTCATCGATCAGGAGGTCTTCAAAGTCAACAAGACTCTGTCGCAGGTGGAGTCGATCAAGAAGATCGCCCTCCTCCCCCGGCGTTTCTACGAGGAGGACGGCGACGTGACCCCGACGAAGAAGGTCAAACGGCGTTTCCTGGAGAAGCGTTACGCCGACCTGATCGAATCCCTCTACAGAGGCAAGGATTGATGACGGGGAGTGTATTAAGGGAAGGGTGAATCGTAACTTTTTTGCGAAGCCGTCGAACATTAATCGAGGTTGTGGTAAATGGATCTGATTGAAAGCTACCGCGAGGAGCTCCGCCTGATCCGGAAACCGTGGACCGGCACGGGGATCGGCCTGATCTGCCTGGCCTTTTTAATCCTTCCCTGGTTGAAGCAGGACTACCTGATCTATATCGCCACGGTGGTTTTCATCTACGCCATCGGCGTCCAGGGGCAGAACATCCTGATCGGCTACACGGGGCAGATATCCTTCGGCCAGGCCGGGTTTCTCGCCATCGGGGCCTATGTCTACGGCCACCTGTCCGGCCTGGGCGTCCCCATGCCCCTGGGATTGCTGGCGGCGGGCCTGGCGGCCGGGCTTTTCGGCCTGCTCGTCGGCTTCCCCTCGCTGAGACTGAAGGGACCGTATCTGGCGATCGCCACGATGGGTTTCGGCATTGCCATCTACCAGATACTGCTGAATTCCGAACTCCTCTCCGGCGGGCGCATGGGATTGACGGTAAAGAAACTGCCCGCCCTCTTCGGCCTGACCGCCCAGATTTCCTTCTACTATTTCATCCTCCTGCTGGCGGTGATCTTCACGTTGTTGTCCTACAATCTGATCTCCTCGTACGCGGGCCGGGCCTTCATCGCCATCCGCGACAACGACATCGCCGCCGAGGCGATGGGCGTGAACCTGGCCCATTACAAACTCCTGTCCTTCGGCATCAGCTCCTTCTACACGGGCATCCAGGGGGCGCTGTTTGCCCTGCTCATGGGGTTTCTGGAGCCGAACCTCTTCACCTTCATGGAGTCGATCACCATCTTCGTCGCCGTCATCATCGGCGGGCTGGCTTCCATAGGGGGATCCATCATGGGGGCCGCCTTCGTCGTCCTGGTGCCCCAGATCTTCAGCAACATGAAGGAACTGGTGCCGGTGATCTTCGGCGTCACCATCCTGATCATCCTGATCTTCGAGCCCCTGGGGATCTCGGGAAGCTGGCTCAAGATCCGCCTGTATTTCCGCAACTGGCCTTTCCGCTGAGGGGGAGACGAACCATGCGCAATTTTATGCAGTACGTTATTTCCGGCCTGTCCACGGGAAGCATCTACGCCCTGGTGGCGCTGGGGCTGGCCCTCATCTACCGCTCCACCCGCATCCTGAACTTCGCCCACGGGGACATGGCCACCGCGGGCACCTTCGTCGCCTTTTCCCTCCTGGCGATGAACCTGACGCCGGTCGTCTCCTTCCCGCTGGCGATCCTCTCCGGCGCCGCCCTGGCCATGCTCTTCTATTTCGTCATCCTGGTGCCGGCCCAGCGGAGAAACGCCACGCTCCTCGGCCAGATCATCCTTACTCTGGGGCTGGGTCTTATTCTTCAGGGATCGATCTCCTATTTCTGGGGAACGGATACGAAGACACTGTCCTTTCCCCTGTCGGACGCCAAGATCTGGAAGTTCGGCGGGGTGATCGTCAGCGAGTTGAGCGCCGGGACCTTCGTCGTCGGCCTGTTGGGCAGCGGCCTGCTCTACCTCCTCGTCCAGAAGACCCGGCTGGGATTGGCCATGCGGGCCACCTCGGAAAATCTCCCGGCGGCCCAGACCCTGGGCATCCCCACCCGCAGGATCCTCTCGCTCGCCTGGGGACTGGCGGCCGGCCTCGGCGTCTTGGCGGGACTGTTTCTCGCCCCCGCGCTCCTGCTCGATCCCTTCTTCATGCTGGAACCCTTTCTGAAGGGCTTCGCGGCTGCGATCCTCGGCGGCTTGCAAAGCCTCCCCGGGGCAATCCTGGGCGGCCTGATCCTGGGCGTCGCCGAAAGCCTGGCCGGGGGCTACATCACCATCGCCTTCAAGAATACCCTGGCCTTCCTGATCATCATCGTGATCCTTCTGGTGCGGCCGGAAGGACTTTTGGGTGAAGAGTTCAAGGAACGGGTGTAGTGCAGGCCTCGCCGGCTTCCCCGCACCCTGCGGAATCTCACGCCTTAGCCCTTTTCATCCTTGCCCTCACTTTGTTCCACGATTTCGTGATGAGGAAGCTCTCTTCCATGTTATCCGCCATGCGGACATATTTCGGCCACGGGACGGCGAAGGTCAGCGCCGAGGAGGGAACGCAGGGCCGCGCCGAGACGTCGAACATGCCCAGGACGGCGCGGGGCTCGGCGGATTTAAGCTCTTTATAGGGATAACCGACAATAGAGCCACACCCGGCGCAGAAAGGGGCGATGACCCCGTTGGGCTCCGGTTCATCAAAGTTGGCCAGGGTGAAAAGGCCGGAAAGGACATCGGGAGGGGCAAAGAAAATGATCACCAGAGGCCTGTCGTCATCACCCATCCGGTCGAATCTCTTGAAGACAATATAGTCTCCCGGCGCTTTCGTCGGCTTGTTGTATTTTAAGAATTCCTTCACAAGATCCGGGGATTTCTTATACCGTTCTCCCTCCACCTTGCCCGGAATTCCGTAGGATAGAAAATATTCAAAATGGGGCATCAGTTTGCTGTCAAAACCGAGGTATCTCTTGCCGCCGAAGCAGCCGATCGCATCGACATTGAGGCACAGGGTCTTCCCGTTCCGGACCTTTGCTATGTCGCCGATGACGCAGCGATGCCCCTTGGGCGGTTTGGCCATGGCGGTCGGTTCTGCCGAAGCGGAATAATAAAACCCGATGGGCAATTCGGCACCGGGGAAATACCTGGACCAGTTCCGTAAAAATCTTTCTTTGAATTCAGCGTCCATGATCATCCTCCCTTCTGTAAATTTCAAGAATATCGTTCCCCGCCCACCCATGATTTTCTTGGTCGCAGGTTCATCCGATGAGATGTTCAATCCACCAGCATCAGACAGAAGTTATTGAGCGGGGTCTTTCTATCCCTCAGTGTTTCAATATGAAAGCCGTTATTCCGCGCCGTCTGAAACACATCGATGCCGCAAGCCTCCATGGATGGCCTTGCCCTGTAACGGTCATTGCACGCCTCTCCCGCAGCTTTGGCGCATTGACGGCACACGTCACAGGGGCCGGCCAGCAGAACAAAGGCCTTATAGTAGCCGTCCTTGAACATGTCCCCTTCCAAATCGATCAGCATCCGAAGGAATCTCTTCCGCTTTTCCCTGCCTGTCGTCGATGAGGTCTCGATATGAAACAGGAGGGCCCTGTTATAGGCATCAAGGACCTTTCTCGTTTCTTCAGGTGTCGGCGTATGGGGCGGGCAGCAGTAACCTTGATCGTATCCCGGACAGCCGAACTGACATTTCCATCGGACCCAGGGCGACGTGACTACGCTGGACGGCTGAATCGGTTTTACGCCCGTGGCGCCGCCCTTCAGGGCCTCGTCACGATACTTTCTCAAGTCCTTTGTTTTCATCGCAGTCGCCTCCGTGAACCGTCGCCTTCCCGGATTCCGTTAAAGACCGGTCCGGGTCGTCGGCCTTTGACCGGGCCTCACCGTGTCGGACAAGGTAAATAGGCATAACCGCCTCCTATTGCTCTAACAGGTCGGCGACATCATCGATAACGCTCATCCCCTGAAATCACGCACGTTTATCTCTCGTCGATGATTTTGAGTATATCCGAAATTTGATCGATCACAAAATCGGCGTGCTTCGCAAATTCGCCGGCCCGGTGGTGGTTTTTCAGCAGGACGGGAACCGCATCGGCCGCCCTGGCGCAGAGCAGATCAAAAAGGTAATCCCCGACCACGAGCGACTCCTGCGGCCTGATCCCGAATTGCCCGCAGAGATGCAAAACGCCGAACGCGTCCGGCTTGACCGGCCCTTCCTCCCTGCCCACCACCGCGTCGAATTTCAAGCCGTGCTTTTCGGCAACGGCGACGGCATTCGCCCGCCTGTTGCGCGTCAGTATCCCGATGAGAATATCTCTTCTGCGCAATTCTTCAAGCGTCTCCCTGGCGCCGGGGTTCAACACCGATTCGGCAACCGCCCTGTCCTCATGGGCCATCAGAATCCTCTCCGCCTCCTCCCGCCGCCGCTGCGTCATCTTTTCCATCAACTCCAGAACCGGCCCGGCATCGGGCGGATACTCCATCTCCCTGCGGATCGCGTCGAAGTCAAAAAACGGCGCCGTGATCGTGCCATCGAGATCGAATATCACCGCCTTGATTCTCATATCGAAGTCCCGGCCTTTCTCGAAATTCTATTTTGCGGGTCAATCGCCGATCATATAGGAGCCGCAGAACGTGCATTTGTGATGCGAGCAGCCCAGCGTGACCTGCAGGAGGATGCTGTCCGCCTCGCTGGGCAGCCTGATGCAGTACCCCTCATAATGCATTCCTTCATCCTCAGGAACGTCATTCACGATTGATCTCCCTTTCCGCCACGTTCACAGCGGGCGGAAGCGAGACCATTATTGCATAAGTCGGCTGCAAATCACGAGAAAAAACTGATTTGGGAATGGAGCAATGAAACAGAATGCCCGCACAAGGGCGGCAGGGAACCTATCCGAAGGATGGCCGTTACACCTAAGAGTCAAGTATATGGGACTTAACAAACTTTTGAGAATTAAGATTGAAATCAAGTAACTGTCCGCACTAAACCTCGCTTCGCTTTAAAATATTTCATCGCTAACGCTGGGCCCGCTTTTTCTATTGACAGGAGACGTCCAGACGTCCTATGATGTCACTATGAAACCAGAACAGGCGAGATACCGTCCCGGACATGTGCGAGATGCAATACTTCAGGTCATGTCTCTGACTTCGCGATCACTGTCGGTCAAGGAGATAGAAGATCGAGTATGTCAGGTGATCGGACCGACACCGACTTCTTCCGTGCGCTCCTATCTGCGATTGAACACGCCCGAGCGTTTCGTCCGCGAAAGTCGCGGCTTGTACTCAGTCCCGCTGCGGGTTTACGGAGGTGTTCAGTATGAGTTTCCCAACACACAAGAATGGCGGGAACCTGTACGCTTCGGGCGGACGACGCTCTTCAATGCTGATTGCTTCGACTGGTTGGAACAGCAAGAGAACAACAGCCTTCATGCCGTCGTGACTGATCCTCCCTACGGCCTGCACGAATATGCACCCGAGCAACAGGCCAAACTCCGCAATGGCAAAGGTGGTGTGTGGCGTATCCCCCCGTCCTTCGATGGGCACGTCAGGTCTCCATTACCGAGATTCACTACGCTCACGCTGGGGCAATTAGAGGAGTTGCGGACATTCTTCTTCGTCTGGGCGAGGCTAATCCTGCCCAAACTAGTACCTGGTGCGCAGGTCGTGATCGCATCGAATCCTTTGCTATCGTACATCGTGTCCGGGGCGCTTGCGGATGCCGGACTTGAACGCCGCGGAGAAGTCATTCGGTTGACGATGACCATGCGGGGGGGGGACCGGCCAAAAGCCGCACATGACGAATTCCCGGATGTTAGCGTCATGCCACGGTCAATGTGGGAACCGTGGATTGTCTACCGCAAACCTATTGAAGGGAGAGTTCGGGATAATCTGAGGCGATGGGGCACGGGAGGGTTCCGTCGTCCGTGCCAAGATAGACCATTTGGCGATGTGATTCCTTCCGCTCCTACGCGCAAGACAGAGCGTGAACTTGCCCCACATCCCAGTCTTAAGCCACAGGCGTTCCTTCGGCAACTTGTGCGTGCGGTCTTGCCGCTGGGGAAAGGCATCATTTTGGATCCGTTTGCCGGTGCGGGATCGACGCTTGCTGCCGCCGAAGCGGTGGGCTACGAGAGCATCGGCGTCGAGAAAGACGCGCACTACTTCGAGATGGCCTGCGACGCGATCCCGAAACTGACGCGATTCCACCCCAATGGGGATCATCCGAGCCTGTAGACCCAATTATCCCTGAGTTTCCGTATCCCGTCTTTGTGCAGCGTGGCTGTCCTGGTGCCAAGTTCCCCACGAGGATTTCGCCGGAAGTCGTCGGTAGTCACGTGCCCAATATAGACCTCCCTGAAGGTCATGGGCCTTCGGTTAGTTGCTGGTTCGGTCTCGCTGTCCACGTCATAGACGAACACGCACATCCACTGTTCTCTTGCCCCGTGGGTGTCCACAGCACCGCCAGCCTTTCGTGTCGTCTTGACCTCAACCCCATCCCCCCCAGCTTTCACTGCGTTGTCTACATAGACTCCCTGTACGACTAAGTCGGGATGGCCGTTAAAGTATCGGTTCTCTCGCAGTACGCGCGAGTGCTTGGCAAGACTGGCAGTTAACATGTCTGAAAGGACACCGGACATGATTGCCGGTCTTAACATGTCGTCCAAGCGCTGAAGCCCCCTGGCCGACAGATGGCCGTTCACATCGAAGAAGAAGTCATAGACATCCTGCATGGCCATCTGAAAATCCTGCGGTCTTAACTCGTAAGGCAAGACTGCGTTCGGGTTGAACTTGCTGACATCTATGCTGTTTCTCACAATAGCCATGACTCTAACGTCTGCCGCGCCTCCAGCATGATTATGCGGTATGGAACTTTTTCAACCGCCCTTATATTTTGAGCTTTTCTATCACCATTTACGTTCAAGATCTACTATATCACAGAAATTAGTCGGCCTTACGCTTTCAGGAAGAGCCGGAATAATGCATCACCGGGAGCATTCCAGATCTGTCTTTTTCTTAACGGCGCTTTTTTAGCTGCTCCGGCCTCGTCAGGACCGAACCGGTTTCCTGCCCGCTTATCCGCCCATTTTTTCAGTGCCCGGCCGACAATATCCGTTCGATATTCCCGGAGGCCAGCTTCCTTGCGGTATCAGCGCTAAGCTCAGACAACCAGCTCCGTATCCAGCCCACCTCGAACAGATAATACTTGTCAACGCCCTCCTTGATCTGAGCATCGACTCCGATGATGATCCTGTCCCCGTACTTCTCGTAAAGGCTCTTCCAATTTGCCGGAATTTGCCGGTCGGCGGCAGTCCGAACCACCGTGTCGCGGCCTACGGTCAGGTCGATGTAGAGATTGGGATATTTCTCCAGCAGGGTCGCCACCCGCTGCGGATCTCCGGAGAGCGCCCTCTCCTCCGGAGTCGAGCCGATCCTGTCCTGGAGCTGGTTCTGGTGGTTCCAGATGAATCTGGTGTTCGGGTTCTGCCGCAGGGCGCGGTCCAAAGCAAGAAGGGTTTCCGGGGTGCTCTCCATCATGAACATCAGAGGCACATGGTGCTTGGCGGCAAGTCGCATCACATCCTGGGCCCATGTGGAGTCCCAGGGCACATCGTCCGATATGTCCCTGTCCGGGCTTTTGGGGTCGTGGGAGCGGTAACGCTTGACGATAAGCTGACCTATCCCCCGGAACTTCCCGGCGGCAAGCTGCCGGTCGGCATATTCCAGCCAGGTCCGGTCCCGCAGGGCATATCCCCACCGTATGCAGCAGAGAAACGGAATGACGCGACCGGGATTGCTTTCATGCATCTTCAAGGTCAACTTGTCTTCCTCTCCGATCGGCCAGTTTGCACGGGGTTGATGGCCCATGAGGACGATCTTTGTCACACCGGCCTCATCCAGGAGGGGATCGATGTTCGTCTTGAGCGCGCCTGCGTCGGGGGGCACATGGCTATGGGCGTCTATCAAGGGGATCAGGCCCGTGTGCGGTCCGGAAGGAAAGAATAGCTTTTGAGCGTTTTCATAACCGATCTTCCGCGCGGTTTCGGGAGAGAGGTCCGACAGCATCGTCCTGAAAGCGGCGATGTTCCTCTTGTAGAACGGCGGATTCACCCACCCCTCGGGGTGCGCCCCGTCAAAGCCGATCCCGACGACCCTGTCGGGATAGCGCTCGAAAAACGCCTTCCACTCGGGACGCAAGCGCCCCGCGCCGTCCTCAATGGGATTCTTCACAAAATACGCGACCCCTTCGGGCGGCGGCGATGTCCGTCCATAGCCGCCGAAACGGGTCATGCCGCCCCAGTCGATGAGGACGTTCGGAAATTCATCCAGGAGGACCTGGAGGGTCGCACAATCGGCCCTGCCGCCGTTGTGCGCCAGAATAATGGTCGCCCGGCGGCCATATTCAAGCATCTTCTTTAAAGAGGGCAGCGACTCCTCGTCCGTCTCGTAGTGGATATTGACCGGCACCCGGTACTTGATTGCCAGGTCCAGAAATCTCCTCATGAGAGGTGTATCGGCGGGGATCTTCACCGTTCCGCCCTGCGCTCCCGAAGGATACGAATAGGGGTAGTGCCAGAGGATGAACTCGCCAATGCCCCTAAACAGTCCGGTGCGGAGCTGGGACTCGGCGAATTGGAGAAGTTTCTCGGCCATCGCATCAGGCCACTGCCAACGTCTTGCAATACCGAAGCCCGGGCGTTGCATGCCGAGAAAGGGGATGATCCTGTCGGGCCGCTTCTTGTAGAACTCCTTCACCAGATTTTCATCAGAGATTCCCTGGCCCTGGGGATCATTGCCGCCGTAGAAGACGGGCATCAATACGGTCATCGCGACACCGGTCTCGTCCATCAGCTTTACCAGATGATCCGCGGCGAGACCTCTGGGAAGGTGATTGTGGACGTCTATCAGAGGAAGGGCTGTCGGCTTCAGATCCGGACTTGGCGTCGATCTCGGGGGAACAACAGGCTTGGGAGCGGGCTGAACCGCCGGCGGTGGGGTTGGAGGAGGCTGCGACCCTGGCGGCGGCGGCGACGGAGCGCGGGCACACGAACCGAGCGCCAGCACAACGCTGAGAATGAGGATACAGACTGACCGCCGCTGCTTCATGTCCCTGCGACCGTTTTGCAGTTATCCTGACGAGTCTCTGGCTGCAAGCCCGGACCCTTTTCCACGGATCTGTGGTAACGCGCTTCGGAGAAGACCTTTAACGAGAGGACAGCCTTGAAATCACATCAACTCCAGGATGACCTTTCCGTCTTGTTCTTTCATGACCCTTGTGATGCCAAACATCTCGGTATTTTCAAAAAGCCTAAGGGAAATAGCTATGTCCGTCAAGAGAAATCGCCCCTCAGCGCTTCCATGAACCGGTGTTTGATTAGGACGGGGCTCTTGGGCGGACGCCTTCAGAATCCGGCCGATGACGGAATCCGGCACGAACGATATCGAAGAGATATCATTGGCCTTCAGCAGGGATACGATTTTACGGGGCCATTCCACATTATCCCCCGGGCTTGGCCAGATGAACCTTGGATTCGGTAAAGCTGATCGTCTGAATCACGTCCTCGAAGACCTGTCTGTCGCCGAAGAGCGTTTCCACGACGATTTTACCGTCCTCAAAGGCGATGCGCGCGACATTCTCCATGACCGGCCGTTCATCGCCGGGCGCGTACAATTTTGCCAGACACATAGTACCTCCGGTAATCAATTCCGTTCGCGCCACAGGGCGCAGGACAATGACATCATGAGACACCTTTGGTCATCTGAAAATCATGTCCCGGAAGCGCGCATTGTAGATTTTTCGGAACGAAAAATGTACGGCGCGCGGAGGGAGCATGATCTTCAAATGTTTTATTATCTCATAAGTTTGCGGGCATTTTCCAGGCATTCGTCGGTCTCCGCCATCTTGTCGGCCGCCTGCCGCAGTTGCGCGGCGACCTCCGGCTGTTCCGCTTCCGTCCGCTCGGCCCATTCGCGGAATTCCGCCCCGTGTTCCTTGTTGTGCTCCAGCCAGTAGGCAAGCAGGCTGATCAGTTTACCCTTGGCATCGTTCATGAAACCCGTTCCTTTCTCACTTCCTCCGTTCCCTCACGTGGACTTCAGGCCGTATTTTTTGAGTTTGTAGCGGAGCATCCGCTCGCTGATCCCGAGGAGCTCGGCGGCCCTGGTCTGGTGGTCGCCGGCCTTCTCCATCGCCTCGGCGATGAGCTTCCTCTCCAGTTCCTCCATCGAGCCGCGGAGGAGCCCCTCCGTCTTCCCGCCCTCCGGCGCCGCCTCCGCCGCCTCCCGGAAGGGGAGGTCTTCCAGGGAGATCACCTCGTCGCGGGCGATGACGACGGCCCGTTCGACGATGTTCTCCAACTCCCGGACGTTCCCGGGATAGTCGTACTTCAGCAGGACGTCCTGCGCCTCGCTGGTCAGGCCGGCGATCTCCTTGCCGTTTTCCGCGGCGTAGAGCCTCAGGAAGTGGTCGATCAGCGGCGGGATGTCCTCCCGGCGCTCCCGGAGCGGCGGGATGGACATGACCACGACGTTGAGGCGGTAGAAGAGGTCCTCCCGGAAGGCCTCCTCCCTGACCCGCTGCTCCAGGTCCCGGTTCGTGGCGCTGATCACCCGGACGTCGCTGCGGAGCGTCTGGTTCCCGCCGAGGCGCTGGAACTCGTGCTCCTGGAGGAAACGCAGGAGCTTGACCTGGACCTGCGGCGAGAGCTCGCCGATCTCGTCGAGGAAGAGGGTCCCGCCGTCCGCCTCCTCGAAGCGGCCGATCCGCCTGGCCGTCGCGCCGGTGAAGGCGCCCTTCTCGTGGCCGAAGAGCTCGCTCTCCAGGAGGTTCTCGTGCAGGGCGCCGCAGTTGACCGCGATGATCGGCCGCGCGGCGCGCGGGCTTAACTGATGAACAAGCCTCGCCAGGAGTTCCTTCCCGGTCCCGCTTTCCCCCTGCAGGAGGACCGCGGCGCGGGAAGCGGCCACCCGGCCGGCCATATTGATCAGGGCGCCCATCTTCTCGCTGCGGTAGATGATCCTGTCGGTCGTCACCCCCCTTTCCCCGAGCCGCTCGCGGAGGAGTTCGTTTTCCTTCAGCAGCGTCCTGCGCTCGGAGACCCGGTCCACCAGCAGCAGAAGTTCCTCGAACTCGAGGGGTTTCGTGATGTAGTCCAGGGCGCCGGCCTTCATCGCATCCACCGCCGTCTCGATCGTCCCGTAGGCGGTGATGATGACGATGTCGATCTCGGGATTGATCCGTTTGACCTCCTGGAGGACCTGCATCCCGTCCATCCCCGGCATCTTGTAGTCCAGCAGGATCAGGTCGTAGTGGCCCTCGCGGACCTGCTGGATCGCCTGATTGCCGCTTTCGGCCTCGCCGACGGCGTGCCCCTCCTTTCGGAGGAAGTCCCGGAGCATCTCCCGCTGGGACCGGCCGTCCTCCACCACGAGGATGTTGAGTCTCTTCATTCAGACTTTCCCCCCTTTGCCGTTGCCGGGCCTTTCGACCGGCAGCAGGATCTCGAAGGCCGTCCCCTCCCCCTTCCGGCTGAGGACCCGGATCTCACCGCCGTGGCCGCGGACGATCTCATGGGCGAGCGGCAGCCCGAGCCCCAGCCCCTTCTCCTTGGTCGTGTACTCGGGATTGAAGATCCGATCCACCTCTTCGGCGGCCATGCCGCACCCCGTATCGGCGATCCGGACGCCCACTCTTCCGTCCTCCCGCGTTCGGACGGTGAGGGTCACAGCCCCTTCGCCGCTGATCGACTCCAGCGCGTTCTTGACGAAATTGAGGAAGGCCTGCTGGAGCTTGTCCATGTCCATCGGGATGACGACCGGCTCTTCACCCCACTCAGTCCGAAGGGCTACGCCACGGCTCTCGGCCTCCGCGGAAATCAGGCTGACGATCTTCCCGAGAACCTCCTGAACCGGGCAGTCGCGGAGCTCCAGCCGCCTGCTCTTGGAGAAGGTCATGAATTCCTCGATGATCCCGTTGAGCCGCCGGATCTCGTCGCGGATCACACCGGTCATCGTTTCGAATTCCGTTATCTTCTCCCGCTCGGCCGGGACGAATTCCCGCTTCAGGCGCTGGCTGGCCATGCTGATCGCGTTGAGCGGATTGCGGATCTCGTGGGCCACACCGGCGGCCAGTTGGCCCAGGGCGGAGAGCCGCTCGGCCTTCTCAAGCTGCCGCGTCATCTCCACAATCCCGGCCAGGTGGCGGTTCTGGTTGTGGTAGAGCAGCCACATCGACAACAGGGCGATCGCAACGACGAAGGCCAGAAAGACGAACATGTTCCGCCTGTTCTCGGCGAGGATTTGATCGGTGTTCCCCCGCTCGAGCCCCAGGCGGATGATCCCGGCAATCTGGTCGTGCAGACGGAGGGGAGCGGTTATCTCGTGGACGCTTTTCCCGGCAAAGGTCGCCTTCCGGCTCTCCATCGGCTGCGCGCCGGAAAGAATCCTTTCAAGCAGTGGATTGTCGCCGCCCGGCGTCTCCGGGAGTTCGCCGACACTGCCCAGGGGCATCCCCTTCTTGTCGCGGACGGTCAGATAGACAAGGCCCTGTCCCTGCCCTTCGCCGAGTTTTTCGATCGCTTTTTCCACGGCGACCCTCGTCCCCCAGTAGCGGGCGCCGTCCTGGTCCAGGGCGATGACGATCGTCCCGCTGCCGTCGGGACGGCGCAGGGCGATAAAGGGGACCTTCTGCCGGGCGAGCCGGGCGATAAAATCGGGCGACCCTTCCTGGAGGGCCCCTCTGCCCGCCTTCTTCTTCCCACCGGGGGAGGCATCGCCGGGGAGGTCCCGGCTCTGGAAAACGACGTCTCCCCAAGCATTGAGGACGGCCAGGAGCCAGATGCTGTTTTCCTGAGCGTATTTGCGCAGATAATTGCCGCTCAGATGTTCGGTCTTCCAGTGATTGTCCACCTCGCGCGCCATCATGACGATCTTCTCGGTCAGGAACTTCTGCGGGGAGACGACCTGTTCGGTAAGGGGAACGAATACATCCTCTCCCGGTTTGCGGGAGGCCTGGATCATCATGTCCAGATTCTCCTGGGTGAGCCTCTCGACCACCCCGGCGATCCGCATCCCCTGGTTCTCCATGAACCCCGCAAGAGTCCGATCGCTCCGGCGCAGGTCCATGATCCCCATCGTCAGGATGAGGCCGATAAAGACAGCGCAGACGATGGCCACGGCCAGAGGCTGCATAAAGGGACGGTCGTAGCGCGGGGAGCGGTGCTGCCAGATGATTTTTCCTTCAGGGCTCATAAAATCCTGTGGTGCTCGCCGTATATTAACGCCGTAAATTTGCTATCATATTATGGGCGCCATCATAGGCTATTCCCCTCAAAAGTCAACGAATTCTTTCCCGGAAGACCCGCGAGGCCCCCGGTTATTTTCTCTCGGAGAAGAATCGCCGACGGTGGATTTCGACATTTTTGTCGATGGTCAGGCGCAGACGGTCTGTAAGTTCAACTTGCCGATAAAAAAAGGTTTTCCCCGGCTTCCCTCTCGGGAGGGCGACAATTATTGCCGCCGGTCCCCGCCGCCCTGTAAGCGAACCGGCAGGATATCTTCAGTGGAATCCTTCTTATTTCAATTGCTTGCAAAATTAATGCATTGCTGGCACGGGAGATGCTTTATTGATTAACCAAAAGCAACCTGTCGACTGTGGGAACGGGCACGATCAGCCGGCAGTAAAACGACCAAAGGGAAAAGCAAAATTCTTTCCCACTCCTGAACGCGGGGAGGTTCTCGGAACCTCCCCTTTTTTTATCCCTCTGCAAACCCCCCTTCCCTCCACTCCCGCCGGACGCTTTGCCTCCCCAAACTGCCATCCCCTCCGCTTCCGCCGGGCGTTTTGGCCATTGGAATTTACGCCATTTTCATGCCGGTCGAATGCTCCATGGACGAGAGAATCATTTCCAGCGTGACCGAGAAAGGGATTTATCTTACTGCCAAGCGCATCAACCTTTATCCTTTTTAGCCGCTTTGGCCTCCCTGATCCGCCGCCATTGCTCCAGGCGCTCCCCGATGGTCTTCTCGTAGCCCCGGTCCGTCGGCCTGTAGAAGCCGCCCCCTTTCCCCCGGAGTTCGTCGGGCAGATATTCCTGCGGGACATAGGCCTCCGCAAAATCATGGGCGTAGAGGTACCCCTTGCCGTACTCCAGTTCCTTCATCAACTTTGTCGGGGCGTTGCGGATATGGAGCGGCACCGGGAGGGTCCCCGTCTTTTCGATTGTCGCCCGCACCCGGCCGTAGCCGGCGTACAGGGAGTTGCTCTTCGGGGCGGTGGCCAGATAAACGGCCGCCTGGGCCAGCGCCAGCTCCCCCTCCGGCGAACCGAGGAAGTGGTAGGCCTGCATGGCGTCGACGGCGACCGTCAGGGCGCGGGGATCGGCGTTTCCGACATCCTCGGAGGCGAAGCGGACCATGCGCCTGGCGAGGTAAAGGGGGTCCTCGCCCGCCATCAGCATCCTGCCGAGCCAGTAGAGGGCCGCGTCGGGGTCGCTCCCCCGGAGGCTCTTATGGAGGGCCGAGATGAGATTGTAATGCTCCTCCCCGCTCTTGTCGTACTGAAGCGCTTTCCTCTGGATCGCCTCCTCCACGAAGGCCCGGGTAATCCGCCGGCCCGTCTCACCCGACTTGTCCGCGAAGGACGCGGCGGCCTCCAGGCTGTTGAGGGCGGCGCGGGCGTCCCCGTCCGCCGACCAGACGATGTGCGCGAGGCCCTCCGGTTCGAGCTCGAGATCGAGGCCGCCCAGCCCCCTTTCCTTGTCCGTAAGCGCGCGCCGGACGATCTCGGAGAGGTCCTCCTCCGTGAACGGCTTGAGGGTCAGGACGCGCATCCGCGAGAGCAGCGGCGCGATTACCTCGAAGGAGGGGTTTTCCGTCGTGGCGCCGATCAGGGTGATCAGCCCGCTTTCCACATGGGGGAGGAAGGCGTCCTGCTGGGCCTTGTTGAAGCGGTGGATCTCGTCCACAAAGAGGATCGTCTTGCGCCGCCGGTGGCGCCACAACTCGGTCGCCTCATCGACGACGGCCCGGATCTCCTTCACGCCGGAGACGACCGCGGAGAAGCTGATGAAATGCGATTTGGTCTCCTGGGCCATGATCCGGGCGAGCGTTGTCTTCCCCGAACCGGGCGGCCCCCAGAAGATGACGGAGAACAGGCGGTCTTCCTCAACGGCCCGCCGGAGTAAACCCTCCGGGCCGAGCAAATGTTCCTGGCCCACATATTCGGCGAGGGTCCGGGGGCGCATCCGGTCGGCGAGCGGCCGGTTGTCGCTCTTGCCGTCCTGTTGGTCGAAAAGATCCATTTCAGTCCTTATTGAGCCGCCGCTTGGCGGCCTCGACGAGATCAAGCAGAGTCGCGATCCGGTCCTGCGGGACCTGGCCGCAGAAACGCTCCCACACCGCATGGGTCATGGTCTCCCGCAGGTGGGTCTCCACAGGGAAACCGGCCTCCCAGCACTGGACGATCCGGCGGCAGGGCAACTCCCCCGCTTCCCGTTCGCAATAGGAAAAGGTGACCTCCCCGCCCAGACGCGGGCATCTGATTGCCAGGTCGCCGTATGAACCCATCATTCAACGCTCTCGTAAATAGATTGCAAGAAATCTCGCATTTGGCGCGTCATTCTACCTCCATTCGGCACAACGATCAAGCGGGGAACTCGAAAAATGGGATGGTTTTCTACGTTATGATAGCAGAAAAGAGGATTGGGGCGGCCCCACTCGAGGGCGCGGTCGGGAGACCTGCACCCAGCAAGTTAATTTTCCCCTCCCCTGGCGGGAGGGGATGAAGGGGAGGAGGAAAGAACATACGGTAATACAGTAACTTGCCCCCCACCCTATCCCTCCCCCATCATGGGGGAGGGAAGTTGGGATTTTTTATTAGACAGTCACTTCTGGTAATCTTGTCCCGGAAGCGTTCGGCGTTTACGGCTTCGGGAATCCTTCGATCGCCTTGAGCGCCCTGGCGATCTCCTCGTCCGGCAGTTCATAGGGGACCAGCTTGCCGGAGAGATACGCGTCGTAGGCCGACAGATCCACCATCCCGTGGCCGCTGAAATTGAACAGGATGGTCTTCTCCTTCCCCTCCTCCTTGGCCCGCCGCGCCTCCTGAACGACCGCGGCGATCGCGTGGTTCGTCTCGGGGGCGGGGATGAATCCCTCCGTCCGCGCCCACTGGACACCGGCTTCGAAGGTCTCGATCTGGTTGTAGGCCCGCGCCTCGATCAGCCCCTCCTTGACAAGATGGCTGACTATCGGCGCCATCCCGTGGTAGCGCAAGCCCCCCGCGTGGATCGGCGCCGGAACGTAGTCGTGGCCGAGCGTATACATCGGCAGGAGAGGCGTCTTCTTGGCCAGGTCGCCAAAGTCGTAGGCGAAGGGCCCCCGCGTCATCGTCGGACAGGAGGAGGGTTCGGCGCCGACTACCTGCACTTTCCGGCCGTGGATCTTGTCCCGGACGAACGGCAGCGAAATCCCGGCGAAATTGCTCCCGCCGCCGGCGCAGCCGATTACCACGTCGGGATAGACGCCGATCTTTTCCAACTGTTTCTCGGCCTCCAGGCCGATGATCGTCTGGTGCATGAGGACGTGGTTCAGGACGCTTCCCAGGGAATAGCGGGAATTCTCCCGGGAGACGGCGTCCTCCACGGCTTCGCTGATCGCGATCCCGAGGCTCCCGGGGGAATCGGGATGCTCGGCCAGGACCTGGCGGCCCGACTCGGTCCGGTCGCTGGGGCTGGGAATGCACTCGGCGCCCCAGGTGTTCATCATCATCCGGCGGTAGGGTTTCTGATCATAGCTCACCCGGACCATGAAGACGCGGCACTCCAGGCCGAACATCCGGCAGGCCATCGCCAGGGCGCTGCCCCACTGGCCGGCGCCGGTTTCGGTGGAAAGCCTTTTTATGCCGAAGACCTTGTTGTAGTAGGCCTGCGCGATGGCGGTGTTGGGCTTGTGGGAACCGGCCGGGCTTATCCCCTCGTTCTTGTAGTAGATCTTTACCGGCGCGTCGAGGAGCTTCTCGAACCTCGTCGCCCGGCACAGCGGCGAAGGACGCCAGATCAGGTATTTCTCGAGGACCTCGCCGGGAATGTCGATCCACCGCTCCTGGCTCACCTCCTGCTCGATGAGGTTCATCGGGAAGACCGGGGCCAGATCATCCGGTCCGACCGGTTTCCCCGTCCCGGGATGGAGAGGCGGGCTCATGGGTTTGGGCATGTCCGCCTGGATGTTGTACCACTGTTTCGGGATTTCGTGATCCGCCAGAACTACCTTTGTTGGTTCCATACTCCGTCTCCTTTTCTTTAATGAAGTTGCCGTTTGTAAGAAGCGCCTCGTGCAGGATTTCCTGCAACTGCAAAAACCTATAAAAAAAGCCATGGGAATTTCCCATGGCGTCGCTTGTTTTATATCCGAGACATGGGAAGGAATCCCTCCTGCCCATGGCTCGTCTTGCGGAGAGCTGCAGGGGGCAGGCCTTTTAAGCCCGCCACCACCAGAACAATGATATGAACTTTGCGCCCGTTCTCATCGTGCCGTCTCTCCTGCGATTTGGCTTCCCCCTAACACAGGCGAAAAAAGGATGTCAAGAATTTATTTTACGGCCGGGTGAAAAGGCCGCGGTGGCGTCGGTACCAGAGATTCGGGAATAGACGGTAGAAGAGGCGCGATGCGGGACCGATGTACTCCCTTTCCCGGCGATCGAACTGCGTCGCCTGGAAGACCTGCTCCCGGATCTCCTCCCGCGTTCTCGACTCGTTGAAAACCTTGTAGGCGCCATGAAAGATGGGGCTGTACATGTTGCGCTTCTCGAGGAATTTATGGACGTTCAGGATGGTGTTCGGGCCCTCCGGCTTCCCGTCGATCATCCCCAGGGCCTTCAGGTGGGTCTCGAGCGAATTGCCGGTGAACTGTTCGTAGAAAAAGCGGCCGTAGCGGTGATTTTTGCTGGCATCCGAGGAGAGGGTCACATACATGTCCCCCACGCCGGCCTGGCTCTGGAAGGCCTGGAAACTGCCCCCGAGCAGTCGGGAAAGGGAACGCACCTCCACGCCGGAGCGGGAGAATATCGTCCCCGGGAGCGAGTCGCCCAGTTCGAGACAGTCCGCGACCCCCTTGAAGTTCGCGACGATGTTCTTCAGGGCGCCGCAGGCCTCGATCCCGACGCTGTCGAAATTGTAGTAGGAGGTGAGCTCCCGCCGGTTGGAACCGATGAACTCTTTCCGGACGATCCGGCAGATCTGCTTCTGCCCCGCAATGGTCAGGCAGACCGGGTTGCCCAGGGCGATGTCCACGTCGAAGAACGGTCCGCCGACGGTGACGACCCGGTAGCGGTCCTTCAACCGGGAAAAGCGGCCCTGGATGAGCCGGGAGGGCGTGATGAGCCGGCGGGTGATTTCGTCCGCGGTCAGCCCCTTGATCGCCGAAATAAAGCAGGTATTCGTGCTCTTCCTGTGCAGGATCGGCTCGATGCGGTCCAGAATGTCCGGGAGCCGGTCCATCGTTACCGTGAGGAGGATGAAGTCGTTGTCCTCCACAACCTGCTCGAGGTTATTGGTCGCATATACCTTCGGGGAGAGCCGGGGGACCTTGTCCATTCCGCCCAGCCGCCGGGAGAGGTCCGCGGTGAGGTGCCGCGGATTCAGGTGTTCCCGGTTAACCGCCTTGCAGAAGTCGCCGTCATGGTAGTAGAGGACCACCCTCTTGTTGTCGCGGCCGAACTTGTACGCAAAGGCCGTTCCCAGCCTGCCCGGTCCGATGACGGCAATCCTGTCGGTATCCAGAGGACTCAGCAGCATGGAATCAGACCTGTATCACTTCCCGCGCGATCACGATCCGCTGGATCTCGGAGGTCCCCTCGTAGATCGTTGTTACCCGCGCGTCCCGGTAGAGACGCTCGACCTTGTACTCCTTCATGTAGCCGTAACCGCCGTGGATCTGCAGGGCGCGGTAGGCGGCGCGGTTGGCCATTTCGGAGGCAAAGAGCTTCGCCATCGACGCCTCTTTCGTAAAGGGCAGCCCCTGGTCCTTCCGGTCGGCGGCGGAAAGGGTCAGCCAGCTTGCCGCCTCTATCTCGGCAGCGGTGTCTGCTATCATCCACTGCACCGCCTGGAAGGAACCGATATTTTTCCCGAACTGTCTGCGCGTCCTGGCGTACCGGACCGACTCGTCGAGGCAGGCGCGGGCGATCCCGAGCGACTGGGAGGCGATCCCGATGCGGCCGCTGTCGAGGGCTACCATCGCGATCTTGAAGCCCGCTCCCTCTTTGCCCAGAAGGTTTTCCCTGGGAATACGGCAGTCATCGAAGAGGAGTTCGACCGTATCGGAGGCGCGCAGGCCCAGTTTGTCTTCGCGCCTGCCGATTGTAAATCCAGGCGTCCCTTTCGTAAGGAGAAAGGCCGAAAGGCCGCGGTAGGACTTCTCAGAACCGGTTCTGGCAACGAGGACGATCACATCGGCTAAGCTGCCGTTGGTGATGAAGAGCTTCGAACCGTTGACCAGAAAGTGGTCGCCGCGGTCCTCGGCGCGCGTCGTCATGCTGCCCGGATCGGAACCCGCCTCCGATTCCGTAACCGCAAAGGCCCCCAGCATCTCGCCCCTGGCGAGCGGCAACAGGTAGCGCCGTTTCTGCTCCTCGCTCCCGAACTGGAGGATCGGGTCGGAGGAGAGGTTGGTCACCGACATCGTGACCGCCGTGGAGGAGCAGGCGTAAGCGATTTCCTGCAGGGCGAGGGAGTAGCTCACCGCCCCTACCCCGGCGCCGCCGTATTCGACTGGGATCATCATTCCCATCAGCCCCAGGCCGCCCATCTTCCCGATCGCCTTTTCCGGAAAGATCTCCTTGCGATCCCATTCCCCGGCGAAGGGCTCCAACTCCTTCTTCGCGAAATCGCGCGCCATGAGCCGGATCATCTCCTGTTCCGCGGTCAATTGGAAAGGCATCTCTGGCCTCCTTCAGGGCACGTAGACGACCACCAGCAGTTTGGCAACCTCTGGATTGGGATTGCTCAGCTTGTGATGCAGGACGGAATTGAAGTGGATGCTCTCCCCCTTGCCGAGTTTCGATACGTTGTCGCCGATCTGGATTGTGATGCCCCCCTTGAGCACGAAGACGAACTCCTCCCCCTCGTGGTGGTACTCCACCCCCTTGTGCTCGGTAAGCGCGTCGATCGTGACCAGATAGCCCCGCAGGTGCTTGTCCGGCCCCGGTTTGCTCAGCGGGGTGTAGGCGTAGGAATCGACCCGTTTCTTGTGGCTTCTGGAGCGCCTCCTGGTGGCCTGCGCCTGCTCCTCCGTCTCGAGTTCATCCATGTTGAGCTTCAAGACCCGGCTGAGTTGAAGGACAAGCGACACGGGCGGTACCGTCCGGTCCTCCTCTACACCCTTGAGGACCTCCGTCAAATACCCTGTTTCCAGGGCCAGATCCTCGACGCTCATTCCCATCTTCTCCCGGCCGGCCTTCATCCTCTGGCCAAGGGATATTCTTTCCGCCTGTTTTTTGCCCATCCGCTGCCTCCTTCCGATTGGTCGCTGTTCTCTTTCAGGATTGCGATTTTCCGCGGGATTGTCCCGCTTACCTACTGTTTGACCGGCGCTGGTATTTTTTCTGCCTTCAGGAGCGGCCGCAACATCCCTTTCCGGTCCTCGTAGGCTGCAGCAACGATGCGCCATTTCCCCCGGTCGCGGATCATCTCGACCTGAACCTTTGTCGAGTCCTTCTCCCCCCTGACGGCCAGGGTAAGCTGCAGCCGCGGAACATCGCCGGGAAAATCGACCTTGAGGGGGAACCAGAGGCGGCAGTCGCTCACCTCTCCTATCTCTTTTTTGATCTCGGCATTCTGGCGGACAAAGTCCTCGGCCATCCGGTAAGGCTCGGAGCCGGTGACGTACCGGTAGCCCATAAGCAGTACGGCCGCAATCGCCAGAAACAGGAGAAAGGGCAGTCGCGAGGAGATCCCCCGCGGCCGGACCGGACGCGGCGGCTCGCTCCTCGGTTCTCTCCCCTTCCCGGGCTGGATCGGTTCTCTCATCGTGATGGGCATACCAGCTCCTTTCCCAGCTTCTCGGCGGCCTCCAGCAGGTCTTGATTGGTCCGGATCTCTCCTGCCCCATACGCGCTGCCGTAAACCATCCCCACTATCTTCGCCCCCAGATAATTGAAGGCATCCTGGAAGGTGCGCAGGGCGTTGACGCAACCCGAGCTGAAGGGATCGGCATCGCCGTAGGTCATCGCGATGGCGATCCGCTTCCCGGCCAGGGGCGCCTTTGCATAGGCCGGCAGGGCAAAGCAGCGGTCCATGAATATCTTCGTCTGAGCCGACATCGTGAACCAGTAAACGGGGCTGGCGATCAGCATCGCCTCCGCCGCAATGAGTTTCGGATAGAGATCCTGCATCGCGTCGTCAATGGAGCAGCCCCGGCTGTTCTCCTTCTGGCAGGCGTAGCAGGATTTGCAGGGCGCGATGTTCAATCCGTGCAGGAATATCGTTTCCACCTGCGCCCCCGAAGATTTTGCCCCTTTCACGACCTGAGCGGCCAGGATTGCGCTGTTTCCCCTCTTCCGGGGACTCCCCAGAACCACGAAGAGCTTCCCGCCCCCTTTTTTCTTTTCCGCTTTTCGTCCCATCGCTCACCTCCAACAATTGCTGCAAGGCAAATCAACCGTCTGTCTCCTGATGCATTTAAGCGACAACATTTGAATTTATATTTATCTTTTAGCGCGGGAAAGTCAATACCCTTCTCCCTAAAAAATTCTTCTTGACAAAATACCCCATAGGGGTATATGAGGCCCCCGGAGGCAGCCATGGAGACAACGGAACAAAAAACCGTCATCAACCGTTTGAAGAGGATCGAGGGACAGATCCGCGGTCTGGAAAAACTGGTGGAAAGCGAGGCGCCCTGCCTCGACATTTTGACGCAGGTCTCGGCCGTTACCGCTGCCGTGAAGAAGGCCGGCGCGGAGATCATTCGAATCCACATGCAGAAGTGCATGGAGGACGTCTCTAAAAAGTCGGCCGCGGAGAAGGAACAGCGGATGGACGAGTTCCGGAAGGCCATCTCCCGTTACCTCGACATGGCCTGATGATCTGAAGGAGAAATAAAGATGAAAAGCAAGTTGAACGTGAACCGCCGGAATTTCCTGAAGACGGCGGGAGCGGCCGCCGTAATCGGGACGGCCGGCCTGCTGGAAGTCCCGCGGGAGGCGTGGGCCGGAGAGGGCAAACTGGCCACGCTCATCGACCTGACAAAGTGCGACGGCTGCCGCGATCTGGAGAAACCGGCGTGTGTAGTTGCCTGCAAGAAGATCAAGGAGGGACGGATCCCCGAGCCGGCCGACCCGATCCCGTCGCCCTTCCCAACCCGCAAGGTCGAGGACTGGTCGAAGAAAAAGGACGTCATCGACCGCCTGACGCCGTACAATCTGATCTATGTTCAGAAAGCCGAAGTGGAAGCCAGCGGTCAGAAGAAAACCGTTTATGTCCCGCGCCGGTGCATCCACTGCGACAACCCCGCCTGTGCGACCCTCTGCCCCTTCGCCGCGAACCACAAATTCGAAAACGGGGCCGTCGTAATCGATCAGGAGGCCTGTTTCGGAGGCGCCAAGTGCAAGGCCGTCTGCCCCTGGGAGATCCCCCAGCGCCAGTCGGGCGTCGGCGTCTATCTCAAGGTCCTGCCGACCCTGATGGGAAACGGCGTCATGTACAAGTGCGATCTCTGCCACGACCTGCTCAAGGAAGGCAAACCGCCGGCCTGCATCCCGGCCTGCCCGAAAAAGGCGATGGCCATCGGCCCCCGCCCGGAGATCTATGCAATGGCCGAGGAGCTTGCTGCAAGAAGCGGGGGATATCTCTACGGCAAGACCGAAAACGGTGGGACGAGCACCCTCTACGTCTCCCCCGTCCCGTTCGAAACACTCAACGCCGCCGTGCAAAAGGGACCAGGCCGGCCGGGCCTGGAAGCTGCCAAGAGGCGGATGGCGGGCACGGACGCCCTGGGGAAGGCCGTCCTGGCCGCCCCGGCCGTAGGCATCGCCGCCGGCCTGGCGGGGGCCTTCGCCTTCCTCTCCAAGAGAAAAAACGGCTCGAAAAAGGAGGAATGAATCGTGTCAACATATATCCTTGCAGAGAGGAACCGGGTCTTGCGCCACGGCGCCATCGAACTGGTTCAACACTGGGCAATAGCCATTTCCGCGCTGGTCCTCCTGCTGTCCGGTCTGTTCGAACTGCCGATGGCCGCCCGCTACAAGATCACGGCCATCCCGGGTTTCGCGTGGTCGGGCGATTTCATCGTCTCCCTGCAGATCCACTACATCGCCTCGGTCGCCTTTATCGCCGCGGCTTTTTTCCACCTTTTCTACCACGGCCTGCTCAACGACCGGAGCCTGCTTCCCCAGAAAGGGGACATCAAAACCTCGATCGCGGTAGTCAAGACCTTTTTCGGCAAGGGGGAGGAGCCGCCGTTTGAAAAGTACCTCCCCGAACAGCGGCTCGCCTATCTCGGGATGGCCTTCATCATCGCGGTGCTGATCGGCACCGGCCTGATCAAGACCTACAAGAACGTCTTCGCCCCGGATCTCTCCCATACGCTCATCCTTTGGGCGACCTGGCTCCACAACATCTTTTTCGTCCTGTTCATCCTCGCGTTCGTGGGACACATCGGGGCGATCGTCCTCAAACCGAACCGGCCGCTCGCCCGGGGAATCTTCACCGGGAAGGTCCGTCTCGACTATGCAAGGCATCGCCATCCCCTCTGGATGAAGGAGCTGGAACCTGCTCCGCTCGCACCCCAGGCGACCGCGGAGAAGGAAATGAGCAAAGAGGCGTGTACGATTGAAATACAGCCCCTGAATGCAACGGTTGATCATGAGCGGAAGACGCCGGAGGACGAAAATCGAAATACGGCTTCTGGGGAACCTGCCGGCAGGAAAGAAGAAAAGTGAGTGCGGGGCTGTCAAGAACACCTCGGATGGAAGCGAGCTTGCCCGCGGCCATCCGGCGAGAGCAGCTGGTCAAGTGCCTTGTTCCGGCGCGGAGCGACGGAGTCACCGGGAACAAGTTATTCTAAAGTTTCTGGATATCTCCACAACGATCCGGAATCCACAGGACGCCAGAATATAACCATGAGATTGTATCTTTGCACTCATGGCCTGCCGGTTTCCCCTATTCCATTTTAAATACGGTAATTTCTTTATAAATCTCTTGGCGGGCATTTGGCAAACATTTTTTCCCTGGATTTTCCTCCGAATTTGCATTGATAGGGAAGACGGCGGATGCCGGGGACCGGCGGTCCCTTCCGGCTTATGGACGGGACCCGGTGTATATCCGCGCCGGGCATCCGCGGAAGAGGCCCGGCGCGAACAACCTGGATGGTTTTTATCAAACGGGATTGGCGTTTGCCGGGTTCTGCCGGGGGATGACGTGGACCGCCGTTGCCTTGAAGGAGGCGGTCACCGGCCTGCCCTCCGCCAGCCCAAGTTCTTCGAGGGACTGGCGCGTCACGTAGGCGACCAACCCGAAGCCGCAATCGACATGGACGCGGTGAAAGAGACCCATGGGCACGATCTTCAGGATCCTCCCGCTGAAGACATTCCGCGCGCTGGCGCCGGGCGGCGGGTTGTTCGTGGAGAGGGTCACGTGCTCCGGGCGGATGCAGCAGAGGACCCCTTCCCCGGTCTTGACGCCGCCGACCGCCTCGATCTCGCCTCTCTCCACGGCGGCGGTGAACACCCCATCCGAGACCCGGACTACCCTTCCCGGCAGGACCGTCTCCACCCCGACAAAAGAGGCCACGAAACCGTCCGCCGGCCGGTTCATCACCTCGGCGACCGGACCGATCTGGGCGATCCGCCCGCCGTTGAGCACCGCAAGCCGGTCGGCCAGCCGGAGGGCCTCCGTCTGGTCGTGCGTGGCGATGACCGCCGTCGTCCGCGTCTGCCGCAGGATCCTTTCCAGATCGCCGATCAACGCCTCCCGCGTCGGCTGATCGAGCGCGGAGAAGGGCTCGTCGAGGAAGACGATCTCCGGTTTCGTCACGAAGGCCCGTACGAGGCTCGCCCGCTGCGCCTCCCCGCCGGAGAGCTTCCGGGCGGAGCGCTTCGCCAGGTGGCCGATCCCGAAGAGCTCCAGGTATTCCGAAACGTCCCGGTCGATTGCCGCGCGACCCCGGCCGCGGATCTTGAGCCCTGCGGCGACGTTCTCGAATACGGTCGCATCGAGGAGAAGCGGCTCCTGGAAGACCATCGCGATCCGCCGGCGGTAACCGCTGCTTGCGGCGTTTATTTCCTCCCCCCGCAGGAAGAGGGCGCCCCGGGAGGGTTTCAACAGGCCCGCGAGCGCCAGCAGGAGGGTCGATTTCCCCGCGCCGTTGGGCCCGATCAAAACGAGGATCTGCCTTTCAAATACGTCGAGGGCGGGGATATCCAGGACCGTCGCGCCGCCCCTGCGGACCAGGAGGCGCTCGGCGCAAAGCAGAATATTGGGATTGACGGCAGGATTCATCGCGGCCTCTCCCGCTGCTGGATCTGCGTCAGGACGGCATTGACCAGAAACGCCAGGAGCATCAGGATAACCGAAAGGGCGATGGCGATTGCGAAATTCCCCCGGCCCGTCTCCATGACCGTGGCCGTCGTCAGGACGCGGGAGTAGCCCTTGATGTTCCCGCCGACCATGATGGAGGCGCCCACCTCCGAGATGACCCCGCCGAAGCCGGCCATCACCGCCGCCAGAAGCGGCAGGCGCGCCTCCTTGACCAAAAGCCAGACCGTCTGGACGCGTGTCGCGCCCAGGGCGAGGATCTGGAGCCGCAGATTGGCGGGCAGATGCTGGATGGCCGCAAGCGTTATCCCGGTCACGATGGGGGTGGCGATGACCGCCTGGGCGAGGACGATCGCGGTCGGGGTGTAGAGGATCTCCAGAAAGCCAAAGGGGCCGTTCCGCCACAGGAAGATCGTCACGAACAGGCCGACGACGACCGGCGGCAGGGCCATTCCCGTATTGATCAGGCTGACCGCGATCCGCCTGCCCGGAAAACGGGCCAGGGCCACGGCCGTCCCTATCGAAATGCCGAGAAACATGCTGATCAGCGTCGCCGTCCCGGAGATCTGCAGCGACAGCAGCGTGATCCCGAGAACCTCCCGATCCAGCGTGAAGATCATAACCAGCGCCTGCCTGATCCCTTCGATGATTATGTCCATCGCCGTCACCTCCCTTTCCCCCTTCAGCGCCCGCCGGCAGGCCTGACGGCACCCCACGCCCATGCCGTCAGTGTTCAAATCTCCGCGACGAAAGCAAACGGGCTATCTGCCGAGGTCCTCTTCCCTCTTTCCCGCATCGGGGAAAAACAACGGACTGCCGTACTTCTCCGCGCCGAAGGTCTTGATAAGCCCCTGGGCTTCCGCCGAAACCATGAATTCCGTGAACGTTTTCGCTCCGGCCTCGTTCACCTTCGGCCACTTCCCGGGGTTGACTCCGATCAGGTGGTAGACGTTCAGGAGGATCGCGCCTTTCTCTATCAGGATAGGCAGGCCCGGCAGATTCTTTCGCAGGGCCACGTAGGTGCCCCGGTCCGTAAGGGTATAGCCCTTCTTCTCGGCCGCGACGTTGAGGGTCTGCCCCATCCCGAGGCCCGTCTCTTGGTACCATTTCCGGCCCTCCGGCTCGATCCCGGCGGCCTTCCAGATAGTTTTCTCCCTGGCGTGGGTCCCGGAGTTGTCGCCCCGGGAGAGGAAGAGGGCGCCCGCGGCGGCGATCTTCCTGAACGCCTCGGGGGTGGATTTCGCCCCCCTGATCCCCGCCGGGTCGGCGGGAGCGCCGACGATCACGAAATCGTTGTGCATGACGATCAGCCGCTCGACGCCGAAGCCGTCCGCCATGAATTTCTTTTCCGCCGCGGGGGAATGGACGAGCAGGGCGTCCGCCTCGCCCCTCTGCCCCATCGCCATTGCCTGGCCGGAGCCGACGGCGATCGTCTTGACGAAATAGCCCGTCTTCTTCTCAAACAACGGGATCAGGACGTCCAGCAGCCCCGAGTCCTGGGTGCTGGTCGTCGTGGCCAGGATCAGGTTCTTCTGCGCGGGACCCGCGGCAGGAGCGGGACATGCCATACCGATCAGGAAAACCGCGCCGAGACTCAGGATTGTGAAACCATTTTTCAATAAACGCCCTGTCATCATCACCTCCCGTGGATGAAAAATAAGCTCCTCCATCGGCCCTTACATGAGACGTCGGACACCGCATTGCCGCTTGCCTTGTCTTCCTCGGCCGGTTACGGTTTAACATAGAGGATCCTGCCGGCCGCGCTGAAATCGTAGCTCCCCAGATTCTCCACCCTCTTGCGGAACGTCTCGCCGGTGAGCGTCTCCATCAACGCCTGTACCCCCTTCTGGAAGAATACCGACTGGTCGCAGATCATGTCGAACCGTTCCCGCGTTATGGGGGAAAAGTCCAGACCGAGGAGATTCGCTACGGCCACCGTGGCGATTCCCGTATCCGCCCCGCCGGAGAGAATGGCGAGTCCAACCTCGAGATGGGTGAACACCTCCTGTTCGTAACCGCCGATGCGTTCGGGAGAAATCCCCGTCCTTCCCAGATGGTGGTCCAGCAGCAGACGGGTTCCCGAACCGGCCTGGCGGTTGACGAAACGGACCTCCCGGCGGGCCAGGTCCTCAACCCCCCTGATGTTCATGGGATTCCCCGGGGCCGTAAGAAATCCGAGCTCCCGGAAGAAGAGGTTGACAACGACGGCCTTGACATGAGGAAGGCGTTCCTCGATGTAGGGGATGTTGTATTCCCCGCTTTCCGGATGAAACAGGTGCGACCAGGCGATATCCGTGTAGCCCTTATCCAGGGCGTCCAGCCCGTCGCTGCTCCCCGTGTTGGCCGAAAAGATGAAGAATTCGGGATGGGCCTTCCTGAGACAGGTCTGGAGGATGTCGAGAACCGGGTCGTTGCTCCCCGAGGCCAGAAGCGCCCCCGCGATCCGGCCGCCCTTCTGCTTTGCCTGTTCGAGTCCCGATTTGGCGTTCGCCTCGATCCACGCATCGATCACCCGCTTCGGAAAGATCCACTTCCCGGTCACCCGGGTCGCCGGGATCCGCCCCGTCTTGATCAGGGCGTAAACCTGCTTTTCATGGATGTCCAGGTAGCGGGCGGCCTCCCTGGTGTTCATCATCTCTTCCGACATGGTTCCCTCCTTCAAGCGGGCGGCAGTATAAACGATGGAGAAGGGAATTTCAAGATAAAAATGACATATACCAACTTTTTATTACCAATTCATACAAATAGAAACTTGCCGATCCTAAATTCCGGACAAGAGATTCATATACAGGGGAGTGGGATTTCGCTCCATAAGTTCACGCCCGTTCCGGGCGTACACCAGCGGGTCCGCCGGATCGCCCCAAAAGGGGGCTCCTGGTGATCCGCAGCGTTCTGCTCCGTATAATTTTTGACATTATTTCTTGACATGACCATTTTAATTGACTACTTTATTCTAAAAGGGGGTGGTCACATGAAGACAATGGCCATAAGTGAATTCAAGGCATATGCGTTGAAGGTGCTAAACGATGTTGCAAAATCCCAAGAACCCATCGTCATAACGAAAAGAGGCAAACCCCTTGCCCAAGTGGTTCCCTATCGCAAATTCGTAATGAAGCCAACACCGGGAAAGCTTGCGGATACTTTTGTTTTCGAAAAGGATATAATCACTCCGCTTGGTGAAGGATTGTGGGAAGCATGTCAATGAGATACCTGCTCGATACTCATACCTGGGTTTGGTGGAATATGCGCCCTCAAAATTTGTCGCGGAAAGTCACAAAACTGATTGAAAATACAAACGGATATGATGAGCTCCTTTTATCCGCAATTTCGCCTTGGGAATTCTGCAAACTCTTGGAAAAAGGAAAGATCGGCATTTCCTGCAACCCGGAGGAGTGGATCAACGCCGCTTTGGAAATGCCCAAACTCAAATATGTCCATCTTACACCCATGATAGCCTACCGTTCGACAGTGCTTCCAAAGCCTTTCCATGACGATCCGGCAGATCGGATAATTGTGGCAACGGCGCGAGAAGAGAATGCCACGATTCTTACAAAGGATAAACGAATCTTGAACTATCAATATGTTGAAAGTCTTTGGTAAACTCTAATAGCTGAAGGGGGGAAATTTCTCATGAAAATACGAGATTACCGCGATATTCAGGCCACGGCGCCGATGCCCGGCGTCAGCAAGCGGGTCCCCATCGGTCCGGAGGAAGGGGCGCCGAACTTCATCATGCGCGTCTTCGAAATTTCTCCCGGTCATACAAGCCCGGACCACGCCCACGCTTGGGAACACGAGATCTTCGTCCTCGCCGGACAGGGAATCGCACGGGACAAGGACGGAAAGGAGACCCCGATCGGGGAAGGCACGACCGTTTTCATCCCCGGCGGGGAGAACCACTGCCTGATCAACAGAGGCACGGATCAGCTCCGTTTTATCTGCATGATCCCGACGGGGGCGGAAGAACCGCAGCAGATCGCGCTGCCGCGTGTTTGTTAGCATGGATGGAGGCGCCATGATCCGGAATATCCTCATTCCCACCGATGGCTCCAATTACGGGCGGACGGCAATCGCCTATGGAATCTACTTTGCCCGAAAACTCGACGCCCGCCTGACGGGGCTTCATGTCGTGGATATCCGCCTGATGCAGGGCCCCGTCTTCACCGACATCTCCGGCGCCGTCGGGCTTCCCCCCTATCAGGAGCTCCTCCCGGTCATCGAAAGCGGGCTCGACGCCAAGGCCGATGCGATTCTCAAGGAGTTCCGCGAGCAGTGCGAGGCGGGAGGGGTGCAGCCCGAAACGAAAAAGGTCCTGGGGGTGATCGACGAGACGATCATCGCGGAGGGGAGGTCCTGCGACTGGATTCTCCTCGCCCAGCGGGGCGAACACTTCCGCATCGGCGGCAGGGCGATCCTCGGTTCGACGGCCGAGTCCGTCGTCCGGCGCTCCGGCAGACCGGTCGTGGTGACCCCCGAACATTTCCGGAAGATCGGAAGCATGGCCCTCGCCTACGACGGAAGCAACCCGGCCCAAAAAGCCCTGAAGCTGGCCGCCGAGGTCGCGGAGGCGGCCGCCTGGCCCCTTTCCGTCGTTATCATCACGGACGATCCGGCCCTGGGGGCGAAACTCACCGAGCAGGCGGAGGCGCTCCTCGAACCGCACCCCATCGCCAGGACCACAATCATCCGCGGCAGCAGGAATGCGGACAAGGAGCTCCTCCATTTCATCGGGGAGGGATCGGCGGAACTTCTCGTCATGGGGGCTTACGGCAACAACCGTCTCCGCGAACTGCTCGTCGGCAGCACCACCGCCGCGGTCATCCGGAAAAGCACGATCCCCGTCCTCCTCACCCGCTGACGGAGATGTTTCCCCCGCTCTCGACTCAGATGGATTCTCTCAGGCGACAGTCGCGTTATCTGAAGACGCTTTTTTTCCTCTACTTCATCGGCTTCGGGATCGGCGCGCCTTTTTTCGGCATCTTCTACAAACACGTGCTCGTAGATGCCGACGGCGTCCCCGCCATAGGTCTGATCGGGCTGCTCTTTTTCGTGATGCCGCTGGTCAGCCTGATCGCGAACGTCCCCGCGGGAATCATCGCGGACAAATTCCAGGCCGGAAAGCGCCTGATCACCGTCCTGTGCTTCGGCGTCGCCCTCTTCGCGGCGCTGATCGGGCTCGCCGGTGAGGACTTCGCGGCCTCCTGGGGGCTGGGCGGCCGGTTCATTTTCATCTTCACCATGCTGTTTTTCCTCAACTGCTGCTTCCTCCCGATCAACCCGGTGATCGACGCCGAGACGCTCCTTTTCCTCAACAGGCACTCCCGCCGGGAATTCTACGGCGCCTACCGGTTGTGGGGCACGTACGGATGGAGCGTCGGCACGATCCTGATGGGGCTGCTGCTCTACCTTTTCCGCCACGACCCCCTGATCTTTTACGGCGCGGCGCTTTCCTTCGCCGTCCTGGGGCTTGCCTCCTTCTCCGGCATCGAGGCAAGACCGGCGGCCCTGCCGATTGTCATACCCTGGAATCACCTGAAGAAGGACTCCCTGTTTCAGTGGTTTCTGGTCTTCATCTTTCTCACCGGGGTGGTCTTCAACGCCTCCTACATCTATACCGGCTACTTTTTCGATGACGTCATGAAAACGCCCCTCGAGATCGGCCTGATCCTGGGCACCTGGACGATCTTCGAGATACCGGTCATGAAGTATTCCCGCCGGCTGATCGGGAAGTTCGGGAACAGGCGGCTGATCGCGGCGGGTCTGCTGCTCAACGGAATCCGCCTCATCCTTTTTTCCTTCTTCACCCCGGAGACGCCGTTTATATGGAAATGGGCGGCGGCACTCCTGCAGGGGCCGGGCTTCGGTCTGGTTCACCTCGGGATCATCGATTTCGTCGACCGGAGGGCCCATCCGGACATGCGCGCCACCTACCTGAGCATCATGAACACGGCCCGGATGTCGCTCGCCTCCGCCCTGGGAGGAATTCTGGGGAGCTGGCTAATCAAGTGGCGGGACGGCGCATTCCTGATGCAGTTCTGCGGGTGGGGCTCGCTACTGTTGATCCCCCTGTTCGTTTTTCTGGTCAGGCGGCATGCCCGCCGGGAAAAAGACGCCGCGTCCGGCGATCCGTTTTCACTCCCACGCTAACCATCCCCCCTCAAGGAGGAAGGAAGATTAGTTTCCCCTGCAAGGGAGAGGAGATATTGGATTTTTACGGGACCGGCTTGCATAGGAAATCGTTTCTTATTGACAGCCCCTACCGCCTGTGTTACTGCCCGGACGAGCCGGGGCGGCCGCCTGACGCCGCGCATGATCCAAGGGCTGGACCTCGGGTACGACTGTGCAAGCCGGATCAATTTCGCCTCTCCATTTGCCCGCGGAATAACTCGTGCCGGGTTCGAAGGAAATGAATTTCTCCGGCCCCGACAGGCGCCGCCCCGAGGAGGTCTTTGACGATCCCTGCCTGGTAAAATCCGCAGATAAACGAAAGGGGGTTTTTGATGAATCTCCCTAAGAAGGTAACGATCGTCGAGGTGGGACCGCGCGACGGCTTTCAGAACGAGAGACAATTCATCTCCACCACAAAAAAGGTCGAGATCATAAACGGCCTGGCGCGGGCCGGCCTGAAAAACATCCAGGTGTCCTCGGTCGTCCACCCCAAGGCCGTCCCCCAGTTGGCCGACGCTGAAGAGGTGATGGCGAAGATCGAGAGGCTCCCCGGCGTTTCGTACCGGCTGCTGGCGCCGAACCGCAGGGGGGTCGAGCGGGCGCTGCCGCTCAAGCCCGACAAGATCGACCTGATGATGTCGGTCAGCGAATCCCACAACCGGTCCAACGCAAACCGGTCCCTCGAGGAGTCCCTGAAGGACTTTGAAACCCTGGTCCCGCTGATTCTGGAGAAGGGGATATCGGTAAGCGGCGGCATGGCGTGCGGTTTCGGCTGTCCGTTCGAAGGAAAGGTGGCCGTGGAGCAGATCGAACGGGTCGCAAAGAGGTACGTAGCTATGGGTATAGGTAGCGTCGGCCTCGCGGATACGGTCGGCTTCGCCAACCCGAAACAGGTGTACGACACCGTGGCGCGCCTGCTGGACAAGTATCCGGAAGTGCAATGGCTTCTCCACCTCCACAACCACCGGGACCTGGCCCTCCCCAACATTCTGGCGGCCATGCAGGCGGGGATCGTCGAATTCGATTCGGCCATCGGGGGCCTGGGAGGATGCCCGTACGCCCCGAACGCGGCCGGAAACGTCGCCACGGAAGATCTGGTCAACATGCTGGCGGAGATGGATATAGAGACGGGTGTCGATCTGGATAAGCTCATGGCGGCGGCCGAGACGGTCCAGGATACGATCCCGCATCCGCTCAACAGCTCGCTCCTGAAGGCGGGGAAGCCTTGGATGCTCGCTCAACCGCCGGATTTCCAGACGAAGATGGCCTGACGCCCGAGCGGCAGGTCCCTGAATGAGTCGCCGTTGCAGAAACTTTGCAGCTTCGGGGAGTAGATAAGATGAACAGCAGCGGAAAGCCGAGAGCGGTCATCCTGGGCGCTGGTTTTGGCGGGCTGTGGGCCGCCAGGAGCCTGGCCGGGCAGCCCATCGACTGCCTCGTGGTGGACAGGAACAACTACCACACGTTCCTCGCCCTCCTCTATCAGGTGGCGGCCGCCGAATTAGAGGCGGAGGACATCGCCTACCCCGTGCGGAGCATCATCTCCAATTCCCCGAACGTCGATTTTGCGCTGGCCCACGCCCGGCGGATCGATCCTAAGAACCGCATCATCGAAACAGACGGCGAGACGATTTCGTACGATTATCTGATCCTGGCCACGGGCAGCGTATCCCACTCCTTCGGCGTGCCAGGAGTGGAAGAGCGCGCCTATTGCTTAAAGACGCTCGAAGAGGCGGTGGCCTTGAAGAACCATATCATCTGCTGTTTCGAGGCGGCGGCCTGGGAGGCGGACGAGGCCAGGCGCAGGAGCCTCCTCACCTTTGTCATCGTGGGCGGCGGCGCCACCGGGGTCGAGTATGCAGGCGCCCTGAGCGAACTCATCCACGGTCCCCTCGTCCGGGATTACCGGACGATCGATTTTTGCGCCGTCCGGATTATCCTGCTGGAGGCCGCCGACAGCCTGGTGGCCGGCATGCCCGCGCCGGTGCGCGACTACACCCGCCGGCGGCTCGAAAAGATGGGGGTAGAAGTGCGCCTGGGCGCCAAAGTCAGGGAGGTCGCCCCGGATACGGTGCTACTGGGCGGCGATGAAGAGATCCCCGCCCGGACCGTCGTCTGGACCGCCGGCGTGAAGGGGGAGCCCATCGCCGGCCTGTCGGGCCTCCCTACTGAACCGAGCGGCCGCGTCCCCGTCCTGCCGACACTGCAGGCGCCCGGCTGCCCGGAAATCTATGTGATTGGGGACCTGGCCTCGATCAGGGAGAACGGCCGCACGCTTCCGATGGTCGCGCAGGTGGCCATCCAGTCGGCCGTGGCCGCCGCCAATAACATCGCACGGCAGATCGACGGCAAGGCGCCGCTGCCTTTTCGCTACCGCGACCGGGGCTCGATGATCGCCATCGGCCGCAACACGGCGGGCGTCGCCCTCGGCAAAAGGACGTACACGGGTTTTTTCGCCTGGATTCTCTGGATCGTCATCCACCTGTTCAACCTCATCGGTTTCCGCAACCGGCTGATGGTCCTGATCAACTGGGCATGGGACTATCTGCTCTACGAACGGGCCGTCCGCTTCGTCTTCCCCTCGGAGGCGCCCTCCCCCGCCGGCTCGCCGTCCCGCTCCTGCCGGCTGGGGCGCGAATTTGATCAAACTAATAGTGGAGGTCGCCCATGACGGATATCCTGTTGATTGTCGCGCTCGGCATACTGGCCGCCGCCGTGATCATCCTGCTGATCCTGCAGCGAAAGGCTGCTCAAACGGACGTCGCCCCGCTCGCCTCGCGTCTGGACGCCCTGGAAAAGGCACAGGAGCGAACGGAGCGCATCCTCAGGGAGGAAGCGGCCCTAAGCAGGGACGAGCTGGGCAGGGCGGCCAAGGAGCAGCGCCAGGAACTTGCCGAGGCCTTTAAAAACCTCGGCGTCTCGATGACGCAGCAGATAATGTACGTCGCCGGCCTCCTGGAGCCCCAGCTCAAGAAAATGTCCTCCGAAATCGAAAACTTTTCGGCGACCACCGGGAACAGGCTGGAGACCGTCCGGAAAACCGTGGAAGACAAGCTCCAGACGATCCAGGGCGAAAACGCCGAAAAACTCGAACAGATCAGGCAGACCGTGGACGAAAAACTCCAGGGAACGCTGGAGAAGCGTCTGGGGGAATCCTTCCGCCAGGTCAGCGAACGGCTGGAGCAGGTGCACAAGGGGCTCGGGGAAATGCAGACGCTGGCCGCGGGCGTCGGCGACCTCAAGAAGGTGCTGACGAACGTCAAGACCCGCGGGACGTGGGGCGAGGTGCAACTCGGGACCATGCTGGAGCAGGTCCTCAATCCCGACCAGTTCTCCGCCAACGTGGCCACGAAGGAGGGCGGCGAGCGCGTCGAGTTTGCTATCAAATTGCCGGGACAGGGCGCGGACAAGGACGAGATCGTCTGGCTCCCGATCGACGCCAAGTTCCCCGTCGAAGACTACCAGCGGCTGACCGAGGCCCAGGAGAAGGCGGACGTTGAGGGGGTGGAGAGCGCCGGGAAGCAGCTTGAAAACCGCGTCAAGACCTGCGCGAGGGACATCTGCGAGAAATACCTGAACCCGCCGAAAACAACCGACTTCGGCATTATGTTCCTGCCCATCGAGGGCCTCTACGCCGAAGTTATCCGCCGGCCGGGCCTGACCGACGTCGTCCAGCGGGAGTGCCGGGTGGCGATCGCCGGTCCGACGACCCTGTGGGCCATCTTGAACAGCCTGCAGATGGGCTTCCGGACGCTCGCCATCCAGGAGCGCTCCAGCGAGGTCTGGAACCTCCTCGGAGCGGTAAAGACCGAATGGACGAGGTACGGCGATGTCCTGGAGTCAGTGCACAGGAAGCTGCACCAGGCATCCGAAACGATAGAAAAAGCCAAGGTCCGGTCAAGGGCCATCGGAAGAAAGCTCAGGGACGTCCAGGAGCTGCCCGCCGCCGAATCCGCCTCCCTGCTGTCCATGAAGGTCCCGGAAGACGACGAAGAGATCATCGAGGACGAAGTCCCGACGGACGAATCGCGGCCGTAATTTTTCCCTTGCCGGAGGCAGGTGCCGGAAGCCGGACATCGTTCCGGCGCGTCACCCCGGTGAAAACCGGGGCGGGAACCGCGGCTTCTATCGATCGAAACGAAATGCAGCCAGATACAGGGAAAGCTTTTCGCGGTTTTCGCCCGGCAGCTCCGGGCATTGCCCGGCGCCGCACTTGCCCTCGACAACCTGGGCGGCGAATACCATGCACGTCGGATGGCCGCACTTCGCGCAGTTGGTTTTCGGCAGCAGCCGCAAGACATCGATAAGACGGGGTTTCACCTTCCCCTCGTAGCACGGTGTGATGCCTTGCCGCTTTCCCCAGACCTCGTTGATCTTGTCTTTCCACCATTCGAGCACCCTGTCCGCCTCTTCCTCATCCGCCAATTGGCTAACGGCGATCTCGCGCGCTCCCACCTTGATGCTCTTGTCGTCAATGTGGAACAGGACCTCCGGCGGGTCCGGGAAATATTCCACACCATGCAATACCGCATTGAGATAGGGCAATACTTCGGCCACGTCCTCGTTAAGCGTCGCGATGCAGTAAACGGATTCCGAACTCGGGTTGCATTCCGGCCGGCCGATCTGCTTGGCATATCCTGTTAATATCATGACATCCCTCCTCGTCGTTAAATCTCCAGCCGCCGCCTTCTCCTCAAATAAATTTTTATCTCCATTAGGCGCCTCCCATCTTAATCCTATTAAACACAGTTCATTTCTGTTGAGCCTGTTTCACGCCGGAGGAAATCCCTCCCCTCAATTGCAGTGGTTGCAGTGCTCCATCTCCCCTGCCGAGGCCGGCAGGATCTGGAGCGTGGCGTGGTTGATCCGGTATTTCTCGATCAGCATCTTCTGGACCGAGCGGATCATGGCCTCATTGTCCGGGGATCCCTCTCCGGAAAGGAGATGGGCGGAAAGCAGCTTCTGTTCGGCGCCGGTCTGCCAGATATGGAGATCGTTGACCTCCGCAATGCCGGGGACGGCCAGGAGATCGTTTCTGACCTCGGTGAAATCGATCCCCGGCGGCACTGCGTCCAGGAGCGAATCGACGGCCTGACGGACGATCCCGTAGATCTCCCTGGCGATCACGATGCAGATGATCAGGGAGAGTATCGGATCAACGAGGGTCCAACCGAAAGCCATGATCAGCAAAGCGCCGACGACCACAGACAGGGAGAAGAGAGAATCCTGGAGCGAGTGGAGCCAGGCGCTTCTCATATTTATGTTCAGCGCCGAGAGCTTCTGCAGCAGGAGCGTCGCCGCCCCGTTTCCAAAGAGGGCTACAAAGGCAACCAGGAGCATGGTCCGGCCGGGGACCTCGGCCGGCGCCGCAAACCGCTTGAGGGTCTCCCAGAAGACGAAGGCGATCACGACAGAAAGACCGATGCTGTTGACGAAGGCGGCGATGAACTCCACCTTCCGGTAGCCGTAGGTCTTTCGCTCATTCGCGGGACGACGGGCGACCTTCTCCGCCCAGTAACTGAAAAGCATGTGGGCAATGTCGCTCAGGTTGTGGACGGCGTCCGAGATCAGCGCCATGCTCCCGATCAGCAGGCCGAAGGTCATCTCGAAGGCCGCGATCCCGCCGTTGATAACGATGGCGAGAATAAGATTCCTCAACGAAGCGGGAGATCCGTGACTGTGGTCGCGAGCGGAGTTGTGGTGATGGTCGTGGTGGTTATCCATTGAATTCATCCGATCACGCTTGCCTCTTCCCCACTCCTGATTTCCGCGCGCCCCGCCTTATCGTTTCGCTTCGACCCGGCAGACCGCCGCCAGGGATTCCTTCGCCGTTGGGAAGTACTTCTTCCTGAACCGGATCGCCACGTTGACCAGCAGGATCAGGACGGGAACCTCCAAAAGCGGCCCGATGACTGTGGCGAAGGCTTGGCCGGAGTTGATCCCGAAGATGGCGATGGCCACGGCGATCGCCAGCTCGAAATCGTTGGAGGCCGCCGTGAAGGAGACGGCCGTCGTCTGGGCGTAGTTCCCACCGATCTTCCGGATGATGTAAAACGTCGCGAACCACATGAACAGGAAATAAAGCAGCATGGGAACGGCGACGATCACGACATCCTGGGGCGAAGCGATGATCTTGTCCCCCTGGGTGGAGAACATCACGACAATTGTAAACAGCAGGGCGATAAGCGTCAGGGGGCTGAGCTTGGGCATGAAGACGCTATTGAACCAGTCTTCCCCCTTGGCGGCTATGAGGCTATAGCGGGTGATCAGACCCGCCAGGAAGGGAATCCCCAGATAGATGAATACCGTCTTGGCCGACTCCGCCATGGAGACGTGGATGTTGAGGCCCTCCATCAGCCCCAGCCAGTTGAGCAGCACCGTTATGAAAAAGTAGATGTACACTGCATAAAACAGGACCTGGGCGATGGCGTTGAAGGCCACCAGCCCCACCGCAAGTTCCCGGTCCCCCTCGGCCAGCTCGTTCCAGACGATGACCATGGCGATGCAGCGGGCCAACCCCACAAGGATTACGCCGACCATATACTCCGGATAGTTCCTGAGAAAAATGATGGCAAGGACGAACATGACCAGGGGGCCGATGATCCAGTTCTGCAGAAGGGAGATGAAAAGCATGCGCTTATTCTTGAACACCTTTCCCATCTGTTCATACTTCACCCGCGCCAGCGGCGGGTACATCATCAAGATCAGCCCCACGGCGATGGGAAGCGACGTTGTTCCCACCTGCAGGCCGGTGATGAATTTCGACAATCCCGGCAGAAAAAAGCCGATGCCGATCCCGACGCCGATGGCGATGAAAATCCACAACGTCAGATACCTATCCAGAAACGACAATTTCTTCGCTACGCCGTCCGTCATCACGCCCTCCTTCATCGTTATGATGATTCTTCGATTAGATGATGATCTTATCCGTCATGATTCTCAACCTCCTATTTTGCCGTTCCTACCGTCGGTCCGGCCCTTACTTGCCCAGCCAGCCGAGGATCTCCTGCTTCTTGGGGATCTTGCCCGCGGATTTGATCTTGCCGTCGACAACGACCGCCGGCGTTCCGAAAACGCCGTATTCGGCGATCTTCTTGATATCGCTCACCTTCTCGATATCCGCCGCGACGCCTGTTTCGGCGACGGCCTCCCTGACCAGTTCCTCCACCTTCCGGCAATTGATGCATCCGGGTCCCAGAATCTTGATATCCATAGTTTATCTCCTTTTTATGAAAAATGATGGTCGTTTCTTTTTCTCATGTCTGTCACCGTTTTTTACGCGGCGGATTCCCCCCGCGCCTCTTCCAGCCACTGTTTGATCTTGCTCTTCGGCGGTACGGACCCGACCCAGACGACCCTGCCGCCGATCACCAGGCCCGGCGTTCCCATGATCCCGTATTTCGCTATCTCAAGGAGCGCCGTCACATGCTCCACCCCGGCGGGCAGGTTCATCTCGCTCAAGACCTCCAGGACCGATTTCTCCAATTGGCGGCACCGGGGACATCCCTGGCCCAGGATCAGTATCTCCAAGCCCGCCGCCAGCTCATCGTCAACCGGCTCGCCCAGCGATTTCTTGAACTCCCTCAGCAGGGCCAGGCCGTAGGATTGCCTCGCGCTTGCGGGGATGTAGTTTTTCGCCGAGATACGGGGAAGCAGCGCCTGCAGGATCGTCTCGTCCGTTTTTCCGGACCTGGTTCGGGAAACCTCCGCCACCGCCTCCTTGAATCCCACAAGGCCGATGAGGTGTCCGTTAACACGGATTTGCGTCACATCGTCGCTTTCCGTCATGACTATCTCCGTTTAATCTCCGCAGGTCAAATTCCCAGAAGCTTGCGTCGATTATGTAATTACTGCCAACTGTGTTCTATGCCCCGCAGCCTGCCGCGGTGAGGTTCATTCCATGGATGCGGATTCCGCAGCGGTTATTTTTTGTTGGTTGCGGCGTCCCACCAGCCAGAGAGACAGCCCCAGGACGGCGATCAAAGCGGCAAGGTACAGGGCGAGCAGGCCGAGCGGCGCGCCGTCCACCCAGGCGCCGTAGATTAGACCGGCCAGGGTGCTGAAAAGCGCCACCCAGACCACGTAGGTCCAGGCCTTGCGCTGCCCGATGATAACCGAGATCATCAGGATGCTCTGCAGGCTGAGTTCGGGATCGGCCATCAGGTAGGCCAATAGAGGGCCGCGGTGCATGCCCAGGCTGAGGAACATGTTGGCGATGGGCACTTCGACCAACGTGGGAAAGTACATGAACACGCCGAAGACGACCCCTGCCGTGTTTCCCAAAATCGTGTTGCTCCCGGCCAGTGCCTGGATCCATTCGGGTTTGATCAGCACGCGGATAACGCCCACGGCGAACACGCCTACCACCAGCAGGGGGAAGATCTGCCTGACGAAGCGCCAGGATTCCCACAGCCAGTCGCGCAGTTCGTCTTCGCTCAGGCGTTTGAACATCAGCCAGGCGAGCGCGCCCAATGCCAGCAGGACGCCGAAGAAACGACCGGTGAATTGCAGCTCCAGCCTACCCGCATGCGGGGACATGCCGACCGCGGCGGTCAGCAGCGTAAGACCGACCAGTCCCATCGCGATCCAGGTCCAGGCGGTAAAGCCCTCGTGGATATTTTCGATCCCCTTCCAGGAGGCCAGGCCGATGAGAAAAAGCAGGCCGATGAGGATAGCGCCCTGGGCGGTAACGCCCTCCTGCCCCTTGCCGGCGTCGTAGGGAACGAGACGATAGAGGGCATCCTGGAAACTGTCCATGCCCGCAATGGGGAGCGTGGCTTGTGCGTAGGAACTGGTCAACAAACCGATCTTGAACGTGCCGGCCAGGAGCAGGGCGACAAGGATCAGCAGGAAGACCAAAGCGGCGCGGCGCATTTTCCCCTGCCTGGCGAACAGGACATCGGATTCCTGATCGTGGGCCATGTCTTCGCGCGAGAAGATCAACGCCATGATCATGCCGATCCCGATTCCAAAGATCAGCGAAAGAAACAGGCGGGCGAAAGCCAGGTCCACTCCGATTATGCCGCCCGTGTAAACAAGAGCCAGGATATTGGCGGCCGGGGCAAAGAAGAGGAAAGTTATGGCCGGGCCAAGCCCGGCGCCTTTCTTGTAAATCCCGGCGAAAAGCGGCACGATGGTGCATGAACACACCGCCAGCACCGAGCCGGCCAGCGTCGCGCCCGGGTAGGCGATATATTTCGGCGCGCTGCGTCCCAGAAAGCGCGTGACCGATTCCTTGGGGATGAGCGCCGTCATCGCGCCCGCTATATAGAAGGCGGGCACCAGGCACAACAGGACATGCGCGGCCAGATAAGCCGCCAGGTTGCCGAAGCCGCCATAGAGCAGGGATAAAAAAAATTCTGTAACGTTCAAAACGAACCTCCTTCAACTCTTCAGGAGATATTCCATCTTATGAATATTCTATTTTTTTATGCGGCGTTGTTCACGGGGGCGGCAAAGATCCTCCCGGCGAAGCCCCCCGCTTTTTGCTATCAAATCCCGCATCTCCGGGTCGTCCTCCAGCCAGTGCCTCAGGTTTCCCAGGAGCGACGCCGCATAGGGGCTGCGGCCGCCGCCGCTCAGGGAGTAGTTCACCCAGAGGCCTTCCTTCTCCCGCTCCACCAATCCCGCGGCTTCCAAAGCCTTCAGATGCTTGGAGACCGTGGGCTGGGCGATCCCGAGGGCGGCCCGGATCTCGCAGACGCACATTTCCCGTTTCTGAAGAAGCTTCAGAAGCTTCACCCGGTTGGGATCGGACAGGGCCTTCATGACCTTGATGAATTCCTTCATAACATCTCCCTCATATTTCCGGCAAGGAATATAGTGACCGCCGGGGTTGTTGTCAAGGGGAAATTTCGGGGGGCTTAGACCACTCCCAGTTTCGCAAGTTTTTCCTTAATCTTCTCTTCGCTAAAGAAACCTTGATGACGGAAGGCCTCCTTGCCCGCGGAATCGAAAAAGATCACCGTCGGGATAATCTGGATATGATAGTCGGAGGCCAGTTTTTCGTTGTTCCGGATGTCGATGATCAGCACCTCCAATTTGCCCGTATAGTCCTTGCGGAAGTCCTCTTCCGACTGGGTTTCCATCCCCGGCGGAACGACGGCGAGCTTTTGGAGATCCTTCTGGTTGACATCGATCGCGGCGTTCCTGCGCAGAGCGGCGATCAGCTTGTCTATCTCTTCGCCCCCGCTCTGCTGTTCGATCATCTGCCTGATCAGGGGCGCCGCTTCCTCTTTCTTACGCCCGTCCATCCGATCCTTGTAGGCTTCATAAAACTCTTGTATCTTTTCCCCACCCCGATGCTGTCGCGCGGGACGCCCGATGAAAAAATCGGAGTCCCCCCCCACGTGAAACGGTTTCGTCCCTCCGTTAAAGGGTCACATCCATCCCGTCTTCTGCGGCCTCCAATTCGACCTCCCCCAGGCGGTCGAGCAGATCATCCCCCATATGGACGATGATCAGTCGTTGGCACTTCAGTTCGGCCCGGTGGGCCGTCAATGTCCGGTAATTGAGGTGGTTCTTCATCTGCTTTTCGAAGAAATAGTTTTCGCAGATGAACAGATCAGCGCCGTCGGCAACCTTCACGAGGGCGTCGGTCCATTCGGTGTCGCCGGAATAGGCGATGATTTTTCCGGCACATTCGACCCGCAGTGCATAGGAGGGAGCGCCGCTGCCGTGGATCACCCGGGCGGGAAGGACGGCAAGATCTCCTATCTGCCTGTTTTCGCCTTCGGTCAGCTCCACATATTCTATTGCAAATTTTCGCTCGATCCCGGCTGAACCGGGATAAAACACCTCCATCGCCTCCCGGACCCGCTTCGTCAAACCGGGGGGACCGGCAATGACGAGGGGTGCTTCGCGGCGGCTGATGAGCTGGGCATCGAGGATGAAAAAGGGGATGCCGCCGAAATGGTCCCCGTGGAGATGGGAGATCAGGATGACGTCAATTGCGGCGCTGCTGATTCCCGCCCGTTTCATAGCGATCAGCGAAGATGCGCCGCAGTCGATAAGGAAACGGGACGAGCCGGCGTCCACATGGATGCAGGCCTGGAACCGCCCGCCGCTGCCGAAGTTGTCCCCGCTGCCCAGGAAACGCACTCGCACTTTGCCGGCCGCCGCAGGCAAGGCGCCGCGGATATCGGGGGCGTTCCGTCTCGCGGCTTGGGAATTTCCCGGCCTGTTATGCCCGTTTTCCGACAATCCTGCGCCTGTGAAAAGGTTCATGGAATCATTCTCGCTACATTTTCGTCCTTCGTTGTACCCGCATATGGCATTGGGTTGGGATCGGACAGCGCCCTCATGATCTTGATGAATTCCTTCATGGGATCTCTTTTATATTTCCAAAAAGGAATATAATGGCAGCCGTAGCCGTTGTCAAGGGAAAATATTGGGGTCTCGGACTGCCCCTTCATTTGCGGGGTGCTCCGTGATTTTCTCCTCGAGCATGAAATCCTGATGCCGGAAGCACGATACTCACTCTCTGTCTTTCAATGGAGGATTTTCACATGGCGTTAGAAACTGCCTGGAAATCACGATATAAATTCGTTATAATTTCCATGTCTGTTTTGCTCTATTCTCTTTCAGGAGGGATGCCATGAAAAAGAACAAACTGGTGGTCATCGGCGGCAGCGACGCCGGCATCAGCGCCGGACTCCGCACCAGGGAACTTTCACCCGATACGGAGGTCGCCATGATCCTGGCGGACCGGTATCCCAATTTCAGCATCTGCGGCCTTCCCTTTTATCTGAGCGGCGAGGTCTCCGACTGGAAGACCCTGGCCCATCGCACAGTCGAGGAAATCGAACAAGAGGGGATCCGCCTGTTTCCCGGGCACCGCGTCACGGCGATCGTCCCGGAGCGGAAAGAGGTGCTGGCCGTCGACGCCGAAGGCCGCGGCAGGTCTTTTCCCTACGACAAACTGGTAATCGGCACGGGGGGCGCCTCCCTTGTGCCGAACCTCCCCGGCATCGATCTTCCGGGGGTCTTTTTTCTCCGCTGGATGGCGGACGGGTTCGCCTTTCAGGAACACCTTGCCGCTCGCCGTCCCGCCTCTCTCGTCATCATTGGCGCGGGCTATATCGGCATGGAGATGGCCGACGCCATGACCCGCCGGGGGCTTGCCGTTACCGTCGTCGAATTCCTGCCCTCCGTTCTGACGACCTTCGATCCGGCGCTGGGCGGCATCGTCCAGACCGAATTGGAGCGGCGCGGGGTTCGGGTCTTTACCGGCTTTGCGGTGGAGAGGATCGAATCCCGCGGAAACCGGCTTTTTGTGCGCTCGGCCGCGGGCAAAACCATCGAGGCGGAGATGGCGCTGGTGGCGGTCGGCAGCCGGCCGGAAACCGGTCCGGCCGGCGCCGCCGGGATCGAGACCGGCGTCAAGGGCGCGATCCGCGTCAACCGCCGCATGGAGACCAATATCCCGGATATCTACGCGGCCGGCGACTGCGCGGAGACCTACCACCGGCTGCTTGGAAAAAACACGTATCTACCCCTGGGGACTACCGCCCATAAACAGGGCCGCATCGCGGGCGAAAACGCGGCGGGAGGAAACCGGGAATACGCCGGGACGCTGGGAACCCAGTCCGTAAAGATTTTCGATCTCGTCGCCGCGCGAACCGGTCTGAAGGACGATGAGGCCCAGCGGGAAGGATTTTCCCCGCTCTCGGCGGACATCGAAACCTGGGACCACAAGGCCTATTATCCCCGCGCCCAAAAAATGAGGATCAGGATCACCGGCGATCAAAAAACCGGCAAGCTGTTGGGCGCTCAGATCATCGGCCCATACGGCGCCGAGGTTTCCAAGCGCATCGACGCGGTGGCCGCGGCCATCCACAACGGCATGGCCGTGGAGGACCTGAACGACGTCGATCTCAGTTACACCCCGCCGCTCTCCAGCCCCTGGGATCCCGTGCAGATGGCGGCCCAGGCCTGGGGCCGGGCGAACCGCGGCGCGAAAGGAAATGCAATCACACTGCCATAAGTATGATGCGGATCAATCACAGAAGCGCGATACGTTTCTGAACCGGAACCGAGCTGCCGGCTCCGCAAGCGATGCGCACCGGCAGTCCTCTCCCGCAACGGAAATCCCAGCGAACTATTAGTCCCCCAACGCATCTCCGCGCCCATTGCCGTTGAGATACGGGGCGCAGACCTCGGCGGACGGCTATATTTGAGAGTCCGCGGCGAGAAGCACGGCGTCGGAGGCAGCCAGGAATTTCAGCCAATCGACGTTCGCGCCCAGAACGTTCGGACCGAAAAACCTCTCTGCGACGAAACCGGCAACCACTCCGACGCAGATTTACGTAAGGGCCATGGACACCTTGAGATGATTCGCCGGGATGGTGGCGACGACGGCAAATGAAAGCCACAGGGCGACCACGGTGAAAGTCTCGGTCATGGGATGCAACCTCCTTATATGCGCTATGCATGAAATGAAAAAAACGCCCTGCGGCGGCGGGATCGAAAATGAACCTCCCCGCCGCAAGCAGCGGGGTATCTTGATGGACCAGTATCACTCTTTCCCTCATCGCAAGCGACGGGAAATTTGAGCCGAAGAGATTAAATGTTCCGGCCGGTATGTCAGGCCTCGTGGTCGTGGCAGCCGTGCCTGTGAAGGCCGCAGGCGATCCCGGAATCCTTGAGACCGCCGGAGAGCCAGTCCTCGGCCACCCGTTTCACGTCGCCCGCGCAACCCCGCAGGACATCGATCCCGCTGCGGTTCAACACATTCACCGCCCCCTGCCCCATGTTTCCGGCCAGCATCATTTTTACGCCCATCTGCGCCAGCGTCCGGGCGATGTCCGATTTGCACCCGCAGCCGGCCGGAGAGGCAATCGTTTCCTCCGACATGATCTCGTTCTTTTCGTTGACGGTGAATACCGTGAAATACTCGCAGTGGCCGAAGTGTTCGTCCACCCGATTCCTGCTTGACGGTACGGCGATCTTCATGATGTTCTCCTTTCCAATTCGGTAAAATTCTCCTGCTTTTTTGTGCAATGCGGGCATATCGTCGCGTCCCGCGCCTTACCCGGACTGCCGAACACCCTGCGGCAGCGGGGGCACCGGAGGCGCCTTCCGTTCTTGAGCAGAACGGAACCGCCCTCGATCCGGAGCGTCTTTCCGTTGACGAGGACGTCGGCCACCTTCCGGCGCGCCGCCTCGACGATCCTGCCGAATGTCTGCCTGGAAACGTTCATCCGGGATGCCGCCTGTTCCTGATAGAGGCCTTCGAGATCGGCAAGGCGGAGCGCCTCGTACTCGTCGAGGGTCAGCAGCACCTCCGACAGACCGAAATCGGCCGCCCCTTCGGGCCGGAAACAGTTTCTGTCCGGCGCGGCGCCGATATATCTGCAGCATTTCGGTCTGGGCATGATTGCATTCCTCGGCGGCTATTATAAGCATATGCTCATAATATGTCAAGGCCCAAAAACATCTTGAGCGATCGGAGACGGGAAAGCGGGGGGGGGCAACGCCAGGCGGGTTCCCCCTGTTCCGAAAAGGGAACCCGCGCGGGCGTTGAGACAGGACTTAGCTTATTTTTTCTTCATCGGGTCGCCGGCGTAGCCCAGGGCCTTCCAGTCCAGACGTCCCTTGGCCCCGTGGCAATCGGCGCACTTCAGGGCCTTCTCCTTCGGAACGACCATGTGGTTGACGCGCCAGACCATGCTGGTTTCCACAAAACCGTACTTGCCGCTGTAGGGCATGCCGGCGGCCTTCATGCCGTCCTCCACTGCCTTGCCCCAATCGAAGTGTTTCCAGTAGCCTCCGAAGAGATGGACATAGGCCATCGTTTGGTTTCCGGAGTCATAGGGCTGCTTGCCCCGCATCACCTTGAAGGGGGCGATCCGGGCGTTCGGATCGCCGCGGTCGCCCAGGGGGCGGTTTAACTCCACCACCTTGCCGGGATCGATCTTGTCGCCCGGGAGGGTCCGGTCGACCTTGCCGTTGTACCAGAAGTATTCGGGCGAAAAATCCCTGTTCCATTTGAATTCGCCCTTGATCTTTGCATAGGTGTCCATGCCGAAGGCGTCCTTTTCCGGCTTGATGTCCCGGCCGGCCTTGGACCAATCCCACCAGACCTTGGTCGGAAGCGCTTTGGCAATTGCCGGGATATGGCAGGTCTGGCAGGCCACCTTCTTGGCGTGACGGTTCAGCGCCGCGTTTTTGTGGATCTCCGGCTTGTCGTGGCAATCGGCGCAGCCGACGCGCGTCTTGTCCCCCTGTGAAACCAGCAGGGATTCGCCCCGGATCACATGATCCTTGGTCTTGTGGCAGTCGGTGCAGGTCATTTTGCTCTTGCCGCCCATATGAACGTCGATCTCCGCGGCCGGATCGGTCATCGAGGAGTCGAGATCGCCGTGCTTGATATGATCGCCGCCGCCGCCGTAGAAATGACAGGACCCGCAGGATTTCCGGGAGGTCTTTCCGACGCTCTGGGCCGCCTTGGTCAGATCGATCTTGGGGTCCGGCGCCACCTCCGGGAAAACCTTCTTGTAGGTCCCCGTCGTATCGTGACAGGCCAGACAATCGACGTTTTCCGCCTTGGCAAAGTCATACTGGCTGTTCTTGTAACCGTACCCGGCGTGGCAGACCGTGCAGCGGGGCTCGTTGGAGGGAACGGCGATGCAGAAATTGTTGATAACATTTTTCTTGCCGATCACCCTTTTCTCGCCGTTGACCACCTGTTCGTCCGACCAGGTCCAGTGCGGCGTCTTCATAAAATCCGCAGCCTGTTTCTGGTGACACTCGAGACACTTCGCGGTCACCTCCGGGCCGCTCTTGAAGGGACCGGTTATGAGGTCGGAATGGTTCGGACCCGCCAGGGCGGCCGACGCCGCGACCAATCCGAGGATGGCGGCCATTGCGACGATCCTGAATTTCATAGATGCTACCTCCTTGTTATTGTGATTGCCGGTAGAAAGCAATACGGATGCCAGCGGTAAGCTGATGGCGCTATTAAAAATATCCAATTTAATACAACATGTTATAATCGCGATACCTTTTTCGTAGCCCGACGGGCGGGCAGGCGTTAACAAGAAATGAACGCTTGCTAATTAACGGATGTTCAGCTATGAACACTCGCCTCCGACGCCGGACTGGGAAGATCTCTTGAGACCTTATTGAAAATCATGCTCCCTCCGCGCGCTGTACATTTTTGGTTCCGAAAAATCTACAGTGCGCGCTTCCGGGACATGATTTTCAGATTGCGTAAAGGACTCCTCTTGAGCGTGAAGCGATCCGATTTTCAAGCGCTCGCCGCCTCGCAATCGGCGGCCGGCGGAGGCGTTTGTCAGCGAAGAACAGAGGGGACGGGAGAGAAAAGCGATGTTCAACAACCATCTCGGGCAATACTGGGAAACGATCGTGGACACCATGACGGACGGCGTCATCGTCGTCGACCGCAACTGCACGATCCTGAAGTCGAATCGGGCGCTGGAGGAGATGACCGGCTACGACAAGCAGGCTTTGGTGGGACAGCCCTGCGCGATCCTCGGCTGCAACGTGTGCGTTTCCGTCGATTCAAACGCGGACGGTGGAAGGCAGAGGAGGTGCGATCTGTTCGCCTCGGGAACGGTGGTCAAACGCCGCTGCCGGCTCAGGAGAAAGGACGGCGCCACGCTCCACGTGCTGAAAAACGCCGCCATTCTGAAAGACGGCAGCGGCAATACGGTGGGCGGCGTCGAAACCATCACGGACATCACGGATCTCCTGGAAAAGGAAAAGGTGATCCGGGAATTGAAACATCTCCTGTCGCCTCGGGAGAGTTTTGAGGGGATTATCGGGAAAAGCGGGAAGATGACGGCAGTCTTCGAATTGATCCGCAACGCCGCGGAGTCCGACGCCCCGATCATCATCTACGGGGAGAGCGGGACGGGGAAGGAGCTGGCCGCGAACGCCATCCACCATCTGGGCAGAAGGAGCAAGCGGGCCCTGGTCAAAGTGAGCTGCGCGGCCTTGAGCGAGTCGCTCCTGGAGAGCGAGATGTTCGGCCATGTGAAAGGGGCCTTTACCGGCGCCGACAGGGACCGCAAGGGGCGCTTCGAGGCGGCCCACGGGGGCGACCTTTTCCTGGATGAGATCGGCGACATACCGCTGGCGATGCAGATCAAGCTTCTGCGGGCCCTCCAGGAAAAGGAGATCGAACGGGTGGGCGAGCAGACGCCGATCCCCGTGGACGTGCGGATAATAGCCGCGACCCACCGGGATCTCGCTGCGCTGTGCCGGGAAGGACGCTTCCGGGAGGACCTCTTCTACCGGTTGAACGTGATCCCGATCCGCCTGCCGCCGCTCCGGGAAAGGCCGGAAGACATCCCGCTGCTGGTGGACCATTTCATCCGGACCATCCGGATGAGGACGGAAAAGAAGATTCAAGGGGTGACGGAGCAGGCGATGGAGACCCTGATTTCCGCTCCCTGGCCCGGCAACATCCGGGAACTGATCAACGTCCTGGAGTACGCCTTCGTCGTCTGTCAGGACGATCTCATCTCTTCACAGCACCTGCCGTCCCTGAAAGCGGAGGCGCCGCGCCAGCATCAGCGCCGACAGGAGCGCGCCCCGGACCGGATGCGCAGGGAAGAGCTGATCGGGATTCTTCAGGAAACGGGCGGCAACCGGCAGGAGGCGGCCCGCCGGCTGGGGATAAGCAGGGTCACCCTCTGGAAGCTCCTCAAGAGTCACGACATCCGAATAGAATCGCGGATTCGGTCGGCAATCGATCCGTGAAATCATTACCCCCTTAGCCCGGCGCCGGCGGAAAGACCGGCGCACGGGCAAAAGAGGGAAGCGGGGCGCTACAGCCCTTTCTTTTCGAACCAGCGGAAGATGGCGATAATGCCTACCGCCAGGATCACGATGAAGCTTCCTCTGGCAAGCCGCGGGGTATTTCGCAAGGGGTTTTGATAACAGTATAGGAAGCGCGGCGTTGAGTGTCAACGAGCAATTGGATGGCCCTCAATTGGATGGCCCAACAAGCAGCTATATATCCCAATAAGGCATGTCCGCCTTGACAAGGCCGTTTTCGTGATTATCTTACGCACGAAACGGGACGTATGATAGCAATATCATAAAGTTACTTATTTTTCGAGGAGGTTTAGGCAATGAAAATCACACCGTTGCATGATCGGATCGTTGTGTCGCGGACCGAGGAGGAAGAGAAGACCCCCGGCGGGATCATCATCCCCGACACGGCCAAGGAAAAGCCCCAGGAGGGCAAAGTCGTCGCCGTCGGCCCCGGCAGGCGGGACAAGGACGGCAGGAGAATTCCTCCGGACGTCAAGGCGGGAGACCGGATACTCTTCGCACGCTGGACCGGCACCGAGGTCAAGCTGGACGGCCGGGAACATATGATCATGAAGGAAGACGACATCCTCGGCGTCATCGAATCCTAACTCAAGGAGGTAAAGAATCATGCCCGCAAAGGAAATCAAATACAGCATGGAGGCCCGCGAGCGGATCATGAAGGGCGTCGATACGCTCGCCAACGCGGTCAAGGTCACACTCGGCCCCAAGGGACGCAACGTCGTCATCGCCAAGTCCTGGGGCGCCCCGCAGGTGACCAAGGACGGCGTGACCGTGGCCAAGGAGATCGAACTCGAGGACAAGTTCGAAAACATGGGGGCGCAGATGGTCAAGGAGGTGGCCTCCAGGACCTCGGACAAGGCCGGCGACGGCACCACGACCGCCACGGTGCTCGCCCAGGCGATCTACCGGGAGGGTTCCAAGCTCGTGGTCTCCGGGATGAATCCGATGGCCCTCAAGTATGGGATCGACAAGGGCGTCGCTCTGGTCGTCGCCGAATTGGAGAAGATGTCCAAGAAGATCGCGGACAAGAAGGAGATCGCCCAGATCGGGACCATCTCGGCCAACAACGACAAGACCATCGGGGACATGATCTCCGAGGCGATGGAGAAGGTCGGCAAGGAGGGGGTGATCACCGTCGAGGAGGCCAAGGGGATGGAGACCGCCCTGGAGATCGTCGAGGGCATGCAGTTCGACCGGGGCTACATCTCCCCCTATTTCGTCACCGATCCGGACAAGATGGAGGTCCTCCTGGAGGATCCCTGCATCCTGCTCAACGAAAAAAAGATCAGCAACATGAAGGACATGGTCCCCATCCTCGAGCAGATCGCGAAGATGGGCAAGCCTCTTTTGATCGTCGCGGAGGACATCGAGGGCGAGGCCCTGGCGACGCTGGTCGTCAACAAGATCCGCGGGACGCTCAAATGCGCGGCAGTCAAGGCTCCCGGCTTCGGCGACCGGCGCAAGGCGATGCTCCAGGACATCGCGGTGCTGACGGGCGGCAAGGTCGTCTCCGAGGATCTCGGGATCAAGCTGGAAAACGTAACGCTCAATGACCTCGGGAGCTGCAAGAAGGTCTCGATCGACAAGGACAACACCACGCTCGTGGACGGGGCCGGCAGCCGCGCCGACATCGAGGGGCGGGTCAGGCAGATCCGGGCGGAGATCGAAGAGACGACCTCCGATTACGACCGGGAGAAGCTCCAGGAGCGCCTGGCCAAGATCGTCGGCGGGGTCGCGGTGATCAAGGTCGGCGCGGCCACGGAGATCGAGATGAAGGAGAAGAAGGCGCGCGTCGAGGACGCCCTCAACGCGACCCGGGCGGCCGTGGAAGAGGGGATCGTTCCCGGCGGCGGCGTGGCGTTCATTCGCTGCCTCGGCGCCCTGGCGAACGCAAAGCTGCCCGACGAGGAGCAGCAGGGGCTCAATATCGTCCGGCGCGCCCTGGAGGAGCCGCTCCGCCAGATCGCCGCGAACGCGGGTTTCGAGGGCTCCATCGTGGTGGAAAAGGTCAAGGAGGGAAAAGGCGCCTACGGTTTCGACGCCGACTCCACGCAGTATTGCGATCTGATCGAGGCCGGGATCATCGATCCGACGAAGGTGACCAGGTTTGCTCTCCAGAACGCCGCCTCGGTCGCCTCGCTGATGCTGACCACCGAAGCGATGGTGGCCGAAAAACCCAAGAAGAAGACGCCGGCGCCCGCCATGCCTCCGGACATGGGGGATTACGACTAAACCCCATAAACCCCATTCCGCGCGCGCGCACCGAAGGATGAAAATCATCTCCACCCTCCCCTCCCACTCGACGGGAGTGAATACAGGGAGGGGGGGTTTTCATAAAACCGAAACACCGTCGCCCCGCATCCCATACGGCCTGCGGGGCGGCGGACCGAATCCATACCTCTAAAAGACAGGGGCCGAACAGCGCACCGCAATCCCAAACCGATTCCGAGGATTAGGCTGTCGGGGACTCTCGCCTTCCGGATCATTCTCACACAAGCAGCAATTTGAAGCCGGCGATGGTCAGGACGGCGGCCAGGGATTTTATGACCGCGGCCGTCGGCAGGCGTCGGCTGCCGAAAAAGGCGCCGATGCTGCCGCCGCCCAGCGCCGCAACAGCCAGCAGCGGCGTAAAATTCGGGATCATATTGAGGCTGCCGAGATGACCGAGGAGGCCGGCTACGGAATTCACCAGGACGAAAAGCGCCGCTACGGCCGAGACCTCCCGTATCCTTCCCCAGCGCAGAATCAGGAGAAGGGGACTCAGGAATATGCCCCCGCCCACGCCGGTAAGACCGGACAAGAGGCCGAGCAGCGCGCCGGAAATAAGCGCCACAGGCGCGGAAGGGCGCCGGATTGCAGCATCTACATGGTCCGTGCGATAAAAAAGACGAAAGGCGGAAAACAGGAGAATGGCCCCTACCAGCGGCTTGTAAAGATGGGGAGGCAGATTGATGTAGCCGCCGATGAAGCTGCAGGGGATCGAGGTCACGGCAAACGGCCAGAACAGGCGCCACGAGAAATGGCCGGCGCGGGCAAACGAAAACACGGCAACGGACGACACCAGGATATTCAGTACCAGAGCCGTGGGCTTGAAGACAGCCGGCGCGACGCTGAACAGGGCCAGGACGGCGATGTACCCCGACCCGCCGCCGTGCCCGACGCTCGAGTAGAGGATTGCCACCGCCAGGATGCAGGCAAGCAAGAGGATAAAGACATAAAGACTCACGGGAGGGCCTCGCTGTAGCCGATAACCAAAGGATGGAGATCGCTGTTCCGGCGCCTGTGATGATCGCTCGAGATCATTGCATTGCCTCTCTCATCTCGAATTCCCGGTCCAGGAGAAGGACGTCCACTTCGTCCCCCGCGGCGTGCGATGCATCGGGCGCCAGGCGTATCAAGCCGTTTCCCTGGATCATCGACGAGAGTCGCCCGGAACTCTGGTTGCCGGTGGTGGATACATGATAACGGTCATCATGTACCGAGACCATCCCACGGACCAGATGGGGTCGTTTTCCCTTGTTTACCGCCGGCTCCTGCAGGATCGCCTTGGCCACCGGTCGGAAAAGCCGTTTGTGCCCCATGGCCTTGAGGATGGTCGGCCGCACGAACAGCTCGAACGCCACCATAGCGCCGACCGGATTTCCCGCCAGAGCGAAGACGGGGGTTCCCTGCAACATGGCGAATGCCAGCGGCTTGCCCGGTTTCACGTTCACCTTCCAGAAGGTGACGCTGCCGCCGAGTTTTTCAATCGCCTCCTTGACGAAATCGCGGTCGCCCACTGAAACCCCACCGGTAATAACCAGCATGTCCGCGTTCAAGCCGGCCCTGATCTTGTCGCAGGTGGCTTCAAGAACGTCCGGGGCGATTCCCAGAAGTACCGGATCGCCCCCTGCATCCAGCGCCTGGGCGGCCAGGCTGTAACTGTTGCTGTTGATGATCTTGCCCGGCGCCGGCGTCGAGCCGGGCTCTAAAAGCTCATCGCCCGTGGCCAGGATGGCGACCCGCGCCCGGCGGTAAACGGCCAGGGCGGTCGTTCCCATGGCCGAAAGCATGCCGATTTCCTGAGGCCTCAGCAGTGCGCCGGCGGGGATGACGACATCGCCTCTTCGGATGTCCTCCCCCCGTTTGCGCACGTGCGAACACGCCGTGACCGGCGAGTCGAGCCGTATCCACTCGCCTTCCTCCTCGACATCTTCGATGGGAACTACCGTATCGCAGCCGGGAGGGAGCGGCGCGCCGGTCATGATCTTGATTGCCTCGCCGGCCGGCACCGGGACCAAGCCCGCCTCTCCCGCCGGCAGAAAACCGGTCACCCGGAGACGGTCGCCGGCGAGCGCGGCATAGGAGAAGGCATACCCGTCCATGGCGGAGTTGTCGGCCGCCGGAATGTCCCACGGGGCGATATGGTCCTCCGGGGTCACCCGGTTCAACCCCTGGAACACGGATACCTTTTCTGTTTCCAGGGGAGTAATGTATCCAAGAATGGTCCGTTGCGCCTCCTCGATGCTGATCATAAACTGTTTCCCCTCCTTGTCGTATTTCGAGAAAAAGCAGGCCGCTGCTCAGAAGTCGAGTCCGGCGAACTTGCTGTTCACCATATCGTTGAACCCTTTTTTCAGGAGATTGAATTTCTCCAACAGGGCAACCGCCTGGGGAGTAAGGGATGATTCGCCTCCGCCGATCCCTCCCTTTTGCCGGTTCACCAGGGGAAAGCCGAGCCGCTTTTCCATGGCATCGATGTAGGTCCAGGCCTTGCGGTAGGGCATGCCCATCACCTTGGCCGCGGCATTGATCGAGCTCCCCTCCTGAATCAGGCTCAGCAGTTCCTCCCGACCCTGGCCGAATACCGGCTCGCCGTCGATCTCCAGCCAGATCTTGGAACGGACCTGCAATCTTGAAATGGCGCTCATTTTATGAATCTCTCCTCGATAAAGTCGGCGACCGCGCCCGCATCGTTGATATCGAGCACCGGCACGTCGAGCTCGAGCGGCTCGTCGCTTGCCACCGCCACGAGCGTCGGATCGTTCTCCTCTCCCCGGCAGATGAGCGTGGCGCTCCGCTCCCGGCGGTGGAGCTCTAGCTTCGGCAGGGAGCTCTTCTTAAACCCCTCGGTCAGGACGATATCGACGTCGGTGAAGTAGGTCGCCAGGATTTCCGCGACGGAAGGCGCCGCCGCATGTTTCTTCACCAGCGCAAGCTTTTCGGGCGAGGCAATCAGCATGGTGTCGGCCCCGGCAGAGGCCAGGCGGTGGCTGTCCTTTCCCGGATGGTCGATGTCGAAGCGATGGGCGTCGTGCTTGATCACGCCGACCCTGAACCCTCTCTCCTTCAATCGGGCGATGACCTTCTCTAATAGGGTCGTCTTGCCGGTGCCCGACTTCGCCACAAACGAAACCGCCTTGACTGTCATGGGGAATATTCCTTTCTGATTTTGTCGAATTCCTCCGGGGTATTGACATTCATGAAAGATCTTCCGTCCCTGTCGAGAGCCGCCAGTTCCTCGCCTTGCACATATCTGACCCGGACCTTGGGGTAATAACCGTACGCGCAAAAGTTGCCGCTTTCCAGAAGCTCTCTCATCGGACCGAGACAGCTCCTGGCGTAGAGCGCGAAGAGCGGCTCGAACCCGTGAGCGGTGTTCGGCACGACTGCATCGAATCCGTCCCGGAGCGAACAGAGATAAAGGAGCATTTCCCTGTTGGGGAAAGGGAGATCGCAGGAAGAGACGAAGATGTATTCCGTTTCGGCGTGCTCAAGCGCGGTATAAAGCCCTCCCAGGGCGCTGCCGGGATAGATGTCCGGCAAAACGGGGAGATCCCAACCGGTGAAGCGCTCCGCCCGGTCGCCCGCCAGGAGGATTTTCTCGAAGCTCTCCCGGAACACCTCCAGCACCCGCTCGAAGAGGGTCCTGCCGGCAATCTCCAGGAATGCCTTGTCCCGTCCCATCCGGCGGCTCTTCCCCCCTACCAGGATGGCGCCGGTGATGTCGCTGCGGGCACTTTGATTCATGAACGCCCCTTCCTCATCGATAAATGAGGCGTCCTTATACCAAATACGCATAACGAAAGGCAACAATTTTTTTTTGCTAATGATTCCGAAGTTTTTAAAACTTGGGAAGGGGAAACCGCGCAGACAGGCAAATACCCGCTTGAAAAATTCCCGACTTGCTGACAAATTGCAAGAACGAGAATCAATATACTGGAGAGAGAGAAAAATCATGTTCGTCAAGAAATTCATCGCGGCTGTATTTACTCGTAATATTAAATGCCTGCTCCTGCTCTTCTTTTCATTCCAGGCCCTTTTTCTTCCCTCTCCCGCCTCTGCCCTCCCGAATGACGTCGTTAAGATAGGCGTGGCTTCCATGATCACGCCCGTTAACGCCGTTAAATACTATCAGAGTATTATTGATTACATCGGGGAGCAGATAAAACAACCGGTTCAGATGGTCAATCGCAGAACCTACGACGAAATGGATTCGTTGCTGGAAAAAGGCGAGGTCAAGATTGCCTTCATCTGCTCCGCGCCCTATGTGAAGAACCGGAAACAGATCGGCGTGGAACTGCTCGTCGCGCCGACGGTGCAGGGCAGGCCCCTTTATCATTCTTACATTATCGTCCATAACGACAGCCCTGTTAAAACCTTCCCCGAACTGAAGGGACGGGTTTTTGCCTTTACGGATCCCGGCTCCAATACAGGCAAGCTTTATCCGAGCTATATCCTGAAGGGAATGGGTTTTACTCCCGAAAGGTTCTTCAGTCGGCTCCTTTACAGTTACAGCCATAGCAAGTCGGTGGAGATGGTCGCAAAAAAAATCGTGGACGGCGCCGCCATAGAGAGCATCGTCTATGATCACATGTTGAAGACAGGATCGCCCTATGCCAGGCAGACGAGGATTGTCAAGCGTTCTCCTCCCTTTGGAATCCCTCCTGTTGTAGTGACACGGGACATTAATCCTGTGCTCCGCGAAAAATTAAGAGACGTTTTCCTCGCAATGCATAAGACGGCCAAAGGAAAAGCAATTCTTGACGCCATGATGATAGAGCGGTTTTCCGAGGTTCCCGACGCAAACTACGACTCCATAAGGGAAATGGAACGGGTTGTTGTTGACAGTCCTAAAAATGCGGAAAGAATAAAGGATAAAAAATTGATCTATTTCGGCGTTATCCCCCGGGACAATCCGCGGATCATGTACGAAAAATACCAGCCGCTGCTTGACTATCTCTCGGGAAAAACGCCCTACAGATATGAACTGGTCTTGAAGAAAAACTATGAAGATACCGTAAATGCCCTTGGCGCCGGCGAGATGGACGTAGCGCTGCTCGGACCGTTGACTTATCTCGAGGCCCATGTGAAATACGGCGCCGTGAGCATATTGAAATCCAGAGGGGCGGACAGTACGACAACCTACAAGAGCGTGATCATTTCCAAGAAGGATTCGCCGGTCAGAACTCTTGCCGAGCTCAAGGGGAAAAGCATCGCCTTTGCCTCTTCCAAATCCACCTCGGGAAACCTCATCCCCCGCTATCTGCTGGCCAACGCGAACATTCACTTGAGCGACCTCGGCGATTATGCCAACTTCGATTATCACGATTCGGTTGTCAAGGCAGTGCTGAAAGGACGATACACGGCAGGCGCCGTAAGGGACTCCATCGCAAAAAAATATATGAAACTTGGCCTTGCAGTCATTGCCGAATCCGAATCCATCCCCACGGGACCGCTGGTGGCGGGACCGGGCGCCCCCTATGCGGTCATAGAGAACATAAAAAGAACGCTTCTTGAGTTGGACCCGAAAGAAACGGAGGGGCAGGCGGTGCTTAAGCGCCTTGACGAGGATTTCAGGAACGGCTTTACCGAAGCGACCGACGGAGATTACCGAGGCATACGGTCGAAAATCAACGCGGTTCCACAAACCTGCGGCATTGGGTGCCACCCTAAGATAAAATTATGAATAAAGCTGAATACTTATTTTCCGGCCTGAGCCTGCGGTACAAGTTTATTCTCATGGCAACCCTGGCCATCGTCGTGTTCATGAGCGTCGTCGGTTATCTTGCGGTCGCAAGAGAGAAGAATATTCTATACGGAGAGGTGGAAAAACAGGGCCGTTTGCTCGGCGAAACGCTCGCCATCCCGATCATCAACGACCTCATCTATGAACGGCTCGGCCTTGTGGAAGAGGGAGGGCTTCTCGACAACTATATCCTGGAGATATTCAACAGGAAAGACCTGGACCTCCTTTACATCGCGATTCTCGACGAGGAGGGCAAGGTCATCTCCCACAACGATATAACCGAGTATGGGAAAATCTATGCCGACCCCTTGACAACCCATACGCTCAAGGCGGACGGCACCACCGTCCGGCGCGTGCCGGCAGGCAAACACGAGGCCCTGGATTTCGGCATCCCTCTGTCCATCGGCAAGAAAAGGTGGGGAAGCCTGAAATTCATCATTTCGCTCGAAAGGGCGGAACAAGAAATACTCGCCACCATAAGAAACATTATCATCTTGACTCTGATCCTGCTTGTCACCGGATTTGCTATCATTTTACTTCTAACCAGACGTTTTATCGGTCCCATTGCACAGCTCGCCAATACGATGGAAAAGGCGCGGGGGGATTATCTCGACGTCAAGGTCGAGGTGAAAGGGCGCGATGAACTTGCCGTCCTGGGAGAGAGGTTCAACAGCATGATCGAGAGGATCAGACAGGCGAACGAGGAGCTCAAGAAGACCCATGAGAAGCTGATCCAGTCGGAAAAACTCGCTTCCGTCGGCATCCTCGCCGCCGGCGTCGCCCACGAGATAAACAACCCCCTGGGCGGGATCTTCAACTGCCTGCAGATGCTCAAGCAAGACGGCGGCAATCCTCAGTTACGGGCCAAGTATCTGGATCTTGTCAACGAAGGGCTGGAGAAGATAGAAACCACCGTCAGCAAACTGCTGTGGATGTCCAGGAAGGGCGACCATTTGCCGACGGACGTCAATATAAGAAATGCCGTGGAAAGCGTGTATGCCCTGCTGGGCTATAAGATAAAAAAAGCGAAAATCGCCTTCAAAAATGAGGTGGCCGCCGATCTGCGCATTACCGTCGATGTCCACGATTTTCAGCAGTTGCTCTTGAACCTTTTCATCAATGCCGTTCATGCCATGGAAAACGGCGGGACGCTTGAAGTCAAGGGCTGCCGGAGGGATTCGGCGGTATCGATTGAAGTGGCCGACAACGGCTGCGGCATCGACAAGGAAAATATCGGCAGGATATTCGATCCCTTCTTTACCACAAAACCGACCGGAGAAGGAACCGGCCTGGGGCTCTGGCTCGCTTACGAAATCATCAGGAGCTACGGTGGTGACATTTCCGTGGAAAGCAAAGTGGGGGAAGGCAGCAGATTCCTTATTACCTTTCCCGTACGGGAGGCCTTATGAAGAAGACCGTCCTGCTTATAGAGGACGACCGAATCATGCGCATCAGTCTGGAAGACGCATTGCAGAGGGCCGGCTATGACGTCAGCTCTTTTGATAACGGGACGGAAGCCCTGCGCGCCTTCGAGAAGGGTCCCTTCGATGTGGCCGTTACCGACTTCAGGCTCCCCGACCTGGACGGCTTCGACATTGTCAAGGGGATTGCAAGCAGGCAGGATGTCCCGGTGATCATGATGACCGCCTACGGCACCATAAAGGACGCGGTGGAGTCGATCAAATTGGGAGCCTTCGATTATCTGACGAAGCCTTTTGCCCTGGATGAGCTCCTGCTGCTTATTGAAAGGGCGCTAATGATCAAGGGGCTCCAGGAGGAAAACGCCAGGCTCAAGAATGATCTCAACCGATGCTACAGCGCGCGGAACATCACCGGGGGGAGCGCGGAAATAAGAAAGGTCTTCTCCCTGATCGAGAAGGTCTCGGCATCGGACGCCACCGTTCTCGTTCTGGGAGAAAGCGGCACGGGCAAGGAGCTTGTCGCCACCACCATCCATTACCAGAGCAAACGAAAGGATAAGCCGCTCATCAAGGTAAACTGCGCCGCGCTCCCTGAGGGCCTGGCGGAAAGCGAGCTGTTCGGGCATGAAAAGGGCGCCTTTACCGGCGCCATCCGAAAAAAACCGGGCAGATTCGAGACCGCCGACGGCGGGACGATATTCCTCGACGAGATCGCCGACCTGCCGCTTTCCACGCAGGCGAAGATCCTCAGGGTCATTCAGGAGAGGCAGTTCGAGAGGGTGGGCGGCACGACGACGTTGACCGTGGACGTCCGCATCATTGCCGCGACCAACAGGGCGCTTGAAAAAGAGGTAAAGGCGGGAAGGTTCAGGGAAGACCTCTACTACCGTCTCAACGTCATACCCGTCATCATGCCGCCGCTCAGGGAGCGGCGCGAGGATATCCTTCCTCTGGTAGAATTTTTTGCCGACAAGTACAGCGCCGGCCTCGGGAAACAGGTCCGCTTCACCCGCGAAGCGATCGATCTGCTTGTCGCCTACGATTATCCCGGCAATGTCAGGGAACTGGAAAACATCATCGAGAGGTGCGTCACCCTCTCCTTGTCCGGCGTGATCGGCAAGGACGATATTCCATCCTTCATTTTCAGCGGAGAAGCAAGGGAAAAGAATCTTCGGCTCTCCGCTGTCGCCTCCGACGCGGAGAGAAATCATATCATCAAGGTGCTCAAGACGACGCTGGGCAACAGGACAAGGGCGGCGGAGCTCATGGGGATCAGCAGGAAGACGCTCTGGGAAAAAATGAACGCCTACGGCATCGGGTCCTAAAAAAAACCGCCCTGTCTCACGGAAGCGTTTCTTTTTCGTAACACTGCCCATTTTTTAACCATTCGATGGTTTTCTAACATTATCAAGCGATTATCGTTACAGATTCTTTTCGCCGCTTCTTTTCCGTAACACCTCCTTTAAGATTATCCTTTATTTTCCGCCACTTATTAATGGCAAGCTTTTTGCGTATGAAAGGGGATAAACGACCTAATGTTGAAAGGGGGACAAAATGAGGATTAACAGAAGGGATTTTCTGAAGGCAAGCGCAGCTGCGGGGGCGGCGGCGGCAATAGCCGGGCCTTCGCTCAATGCCTTTGCCGCAAAGCCGGCTCCGCTTGCCGGCGAAAAGGTCAGCGGCGGCACCGACGCGGGAAAATGGATCCCGTCCACCTGCCAGGGCTGCACCGCCTGGTGTCCGGTGGAATTCTTCGTGCAGAACGGCCGCGCCGCCAAGGTGCGGGGGAACCAGCTCAGCAAGGCCAACAACGGCTACTGCTGCCCGCGCGGCCACCTGATGCTCCAGCAGCTCTACGATCCCGACCGGGTCAAGGTCCCCATGAAAAGGACCAATCCGCTGAAGGGCAGAGGCATAGATCCCAAATTCGTCCCGATCACCTGGGACGAGGCCCTGGATATCGTGGCCGATAAGATGATCGAGCTGCGCACGAACAGCGAACCCCACAAGCTCGTGTATATGCGCGGCCGCTATTCTTCCACCTCCACCAATCTGCTTTACGGCGCTTTTCCGAAGATCTACGGCACTCCCAACTACTTTTCCCACAGCGCCATCTGCGCCGAAGCGGAAAAGATGGGACCGGGCCTGACCGAAGGATACTTTGCGTACCGCGACTACGACCTGGCCAATACCAACTGCCTGGTGATATGGGGATGCGACCCGCTCAGCTCCAATCGCCAGGTACCCGCCGCCATCGCCAAGTTCGGCGCTATCATGGAGAGAGGCTCGGTGATCTGCGTCGATCCGCGACTTTCCGCCTCGGCCGCCAAGGCCCACGAGTGGCTGCCCCTCAAGCCGGGCACCGACGGCGCCCTGGTCTCGGCCATCGCCCACGTGATTCTGACCGAGGGGCTCTGGAGCAGGGAATTCGTCGGCGACTTCAAGGACGGCAAGAACCTCTTCAAGGCCGGGCAGACCGTGGACGAAGCCGCCTTTGCCGAGAAGGAGACCAACGGCCTCGTCAAATGGTGGAACTTCGAGTTGAAGGACAAAACCCCGGCCTGGGGCGAGAAGGAAACCCTGATCCCCAAGGCCCAGATCATCCGCGCGGCGCGCATCATGGGCAAGGCGGCGCCCAAAACGGCGGTCTGGATGGGCCCCGGCGCCGCCATGCATCCCCGCGGCACTTACTCGGCGATGGGCGTCCATGCCCTCAACGGTCTGCTCGGCTCGGTGGACAACGAGGGAGGCGTGCTCCGTTCCCAGAAGGTCCCCACGGCCTCCTTCCCGAAGTACGATTCCTTCGAAGACGAGATCGCCAAGAAGTTCTCCAAGGAGAAGAAACTCGACGGCCGCGGCGCCAAGGACATGCCGGCCATGATGAACGCCAAACCGGGCAGCGGGGTGGTCACCAACAACGTGGCCAACGGAATGCTGAAAAATCCGGATGCAGTTAAAGTGTTCATCAGCACCTGGAGCAACTTCAATTTCTCCTGCACCGGCGCCGAGCGTTGGGACAAGGCCATGGCCAAGGTTCCTTTCTTCGTTCATATGGTCACCAACGCGGCGGAGATGACCCAATTCGCCGACATAGTCCTGCCGGCCACCTTCGCCCCGGCGGAAAAGCTCTCCATCTCCACCAATATGGCCAACCTGCACGCCCATGCGTCCATCCAACAGCCGGTGGTCAAACCGCTGTGGCAGGCCAAGGCCGAGGAGACGGAAGTAATGTGGCTTTTGGCCGAAAAACTGAAGGCCAAGGGGTTGCCGAACCTCTACGATTACTATGCCTCCTTCGCGGATCCGGAAACCGGGAAAAAACCGGCCGCCGCCGCCGAGTTCGCCGAGATCGCGGCCAAGATCTCCAGCGCCCCGCTCTGGATGCCCAAAGAACCGCTCAAGGGAGATCAGATTGCCGGCTGGGAGGAGTTTAAGAAAAAAGGCGTCTGGAACACCGAGAAATATTCCTTCAGGAAGAATTGGGGCAAGTTCGGCACCGAGACCAAGAAATTTGAGTTCTACAGCGAAACCCTGAAGAAAGGGCTGTTGGAGCATGCCAAAAAGTATAACACCACCGTGGATGATATCCTGACCGTCAGCGGCTATACGGCGCAGGGAGAACTGGCCTTCGTGCCTCATTATGAACCGCCCAAACGCCACGGCAGCGTGAGCGAGTACCCCTTCGACTTCATCGACCACAAGTCCCGTCTCAACCGCGAGGGACGTTCCCAGAACACCCCCTGGTACCAGGAGTTCAAGAAGGTGGACATAGGAGACGAAAGCTGGGACGACGTGGTGAAGATCAACCCCGCCGACGCGAAAAGGTTGGGGATCGCAAACGGCAACACGGTGCGGCTCACCTCCCTGACGGGGAGCATCACCGCCACGGCAAAGCTTTGGGAAGGAGTGCGCCGGGGCACGATTGCCAAGTGCTACGGCCAGGGTCACTGGGCCTACGGCCGGGTCGCGGCAAAGGAATACGGCAAAACGCCCCGCGGCGGAAACAATAACGATCTCATGCCCGACGACTACGACCGGCTCAGCGGCTCCACTGCGCGCAACGGCGGATTCACCGGCGTCAAGATTGAGAAAGTCTAAAGGAAGGAGGAGACGATAGATGCCTAAATACGGGATGATAATAGATTTACAGAAGTGCGGCGGCTGCGGCGCCTGCGCGCTGGCATGCAAGACGGAAAACAATACCCAGGACAGGACAAAGGGGCAGAGATTCAACTGGGCCGACTTCGTGATGACCACGGAGGGCAGGTTCCCGAACATCCGATTCACTCCCCGGCCGGTCCTCTGCAATCACTGCACGGATGCGCCCTGCGTGAAGGCGTGCCCGGTGACGCCCAAGGCCATGCACAAACACGAAAACGGCATGACCGTCCACAACATGGAGAGGTGCGTGGGATGCCGACAGTGCCAGGACGCCTGTCCTTACAGCCTGAAAGAGTTAGGGGAAAAAGGCGCGCAGTACAGCGTCATAAGCTTTAACGACTTTACGGACGAGGTTCACCCTTTCTATAAAGACGCGAAAGAGGCGATTCCCGGCTGCACGGCATCGGGGGCCGGGGTATCCAAAGAGGCGGGCGACACCCCCCCGCATCGCACGAAATACAGCCATTCCGACTATGCCGGCGTCAGGGAAGGCGGAAAGGTCGAGAAATGCATGTTCTGCGAGCACCGGGTGCTTGAAGGCGAACAGCCGTACTGCGTCGCTTCATGTCCCGCAAAGGCAAGGATCTTCGGCGACCAGAGCGACCCGAACAGCGAGATCGCCCGGCTCCTCAAGAAATACAAGGCGGTCCGGTTGAAAAACAACAAGGGCGTACTCCTTAAGCCCGGAGAAAAGGGAACGCAGCCCAATGTATTTTACATCAGGGCCTTCAAAGCAGAGGCCCCCAAAGGCGCCGCAACAAAGGCGTCCGCCCAGAAAAAGTAAGAGAGCGGGAGAATCAGGCATGAAGAGAGGGGTCTCGTTTTTTGAAACGAGTCCCTTAAGCGCGGTTTTTCAAGTTTCGCGAACTTCTGAACAAGGTCCTTCGTTATTTCGGGTTGGGACTGCTGCCAAAGACGGTCCCGCCCTCGTATTTTGAGGCGCATCTCGCGTGAGCATGGTCGATTTCATTCAAAAGGAAAAGGTAAGGGGCGACTGTTACAGGTTGCTGTCCGCCTGTTTTTATCAGCCGCAGAAAGAGGCTTTCATCCGGGAAGAATTGTTCAAAAACCTTCAAACATTGTTGCCGCTTGCTTCTCCTGAGGCGGCGACGCCTGCAGCGGCGATGGAAGAGGCCTTTTTGAAATACAGCGAAGCCGACCTCCTCGTCGCCTACGCAAAACTCTTTATCGGTCCTAACGAGCTGCTGGCGCCGCCTTACGGCTCCGTGTACCTGGACGGAGAACAAACGGTCATGGGCGATTCAACCATGGAAACAATCAGGATGTACGAGGAACAGGGACTTTCCCTGGACGGCGAATTCACGAATCTGCCCGACCACATCACGGCGGAGTTGGAATTCATGTATTATCTGACCTTCAAGGAAACGGAGGCGCTCGCAAAAAGCCGCTGGGAGGAAGCGCTTGCCTTTATCGAAACGCAGGGGCTGTTCTTTGATAAGTTTCTGGGGCGATGGGTCAAACCTTTTTGCGATAAAATAAAACAGGGCACGGATAACGAGTATTACGCGAGCCTCGCGGATTGCGTTTCCATTTTCCTTGAAAATGCGCATCCGGGAGGCGACATTCCGAAAGAGCTGAGCGCCAAGGCCGTTTAACGCCGACCATGCTGAAAGAGAAATTCATAGCCAAGGCATTAATTGCCGGAGAGAACATTTCGACCGACCGTTCGCGGTGTCTGCGGATGCGGTTCAATCGGAACTCCTGCGCCCGGTGCATCGAACAATGCCGCTTCAATGCAATCAGGATAGCGGAAGATGTTCAAATCGCGGCGAACCGATGTTCCGAGTGCATGCTTTGCGTTTCATCATGCCGATCCGATTGTTTTGAACTAAAAGGACTCGGCTTTTATTCCCTGATCGACAAGCTTCGAAAAGTCCAGCCGGCCGTAGGATCGCCTGTTTTGGGCTGCAGGACGAATATAAAATACCCGTCTCATGAAAAGACCTTCTGTTTCGGCTTTTTGTCCGAGGAGCACATCATCGCGATTTCTATTTTAATGAACAATCCCCTCCAGATTGATCTATCGGGATGCGCGGATTGCGGAAACGGTTTTATTATCGCCGCCCTTGAAAAAAGGATCCATGACGTCAAAGAAAAAACCGCTTCCGAAGCGGTTGATAAGGTCAGACTGATCAGGAATAGAAAAGACCTCGATTTTCGGGAAATCTCCTTTGACAGGCGCGGTTTTTTCAAGGCGGTGAAAAATTTGACCGTTGTAAAGGCGGCAGGATTTTTCGGCGCTGAAGATCACGGCGATGAGACGCAGGCGTATTCGGCAAAGATACTGCCCTTCAAAAGGGAGTTGCTCAACAGGGCTCTCAAAACTGCACCGGAGGCAATCCGGAAGGCACTGCTGGAAAATTACTACTTTGATGTCGCTGCATCGGAGGCATGCAATAATTGTTTCGCGTGCATCGGGATGTGTCCTACAGGGGCCTTGAAGATAGAAGGAAAAGGCGATGACCGGGATCTGTTTTTCTGCGCCGCCCTCTGCAACGGCTGCGGCCTGTGCGAGGACTTCTGCCCCAAACGTTCCCTCGCCGTGGAGAGCGGCCTTTTAGGCGACAATCCCTTTGAATTCAGCCCTATGAAAAGAGAGGCGCCTCGAAACGGCACGGGGGCTGGGATCTGCCCATCTTGGTCATCACGATCTGCCAAAGTTGAATATTCCTCGCGCGGAAGGCGCCGGCGCAGGAGAGCAGGTAGTATTCCCACATCCTCTTGAATGCCTGGTCGTATTTCCCGGAGAGCCGCGTCCATGCCTTCTGAAAGCGGTCGTTCCACGCCAGGAGGGTCCTCTCGTAGTGAGGACCGAGATTATGCACATCCTCAATTACAAGGAGCCTTTCCGCGGCCCTGGCGATCTGGGCGATGCTGGGCAGCATCCCGTTGGGGAAGATGTAACGGTTGATCCAGGGGTCGCAGTTGATCCGGGAGATGTTTCCGCCGATGGTTTGGAGCAGAAATATCCCTTTCTCCTTCAGGCAACGGTGGACCGCCTTCATGAACGCCCGGTAGTTTTTCGGCCCCACGTGTTCGAACATGCCTACGGAAACGATCTTGTCGAAAGTCCCCCGGATCTGCCGGTAATCTTCATTCAGAACCTGCACCGGCAATTTTTTACAGGATTCGAGGACAAAGCGGATTTGTTCCCTGGAGATGTTGACGGCCGTGACGGAGCAACCGTATTTTTCGGCGGCAAAGCGGGCAAAACCGCCCCAGCCGCAACCGATATCCAGCACATGGTCTTCCCTCTGAAGATCGATTTTCCGGCAGATCAGCTCGAGCTTTTTCTCCTGGGCCTCCTCCAGATCGTCCGTTCCCTGAAAATAGGCGCAACTGTACTGGTTGCGGGAATCCAGGAAGGAGAAGAAGAGGTCGTTTCCGAGGTCATAATGCCTCCGGGCGATGATTCCCGCCCGGGAGGGAGACTGGAGATTGAACAGCCGGGCCCGGAGGTATGCAAGCAAATATCGAAGATCCCCCCTGGTCTTCTCTTTCAGTCCTCCCCTGAGAACACGGCAGATAAATTCATCGATTTGCCGGCAGTCCCACCAGCCCTCCATATAGGATTCCCCCAGTCCGAGGCTTCCGTCTTTCAGGACGCGGGCATAAAACCGGTCGTCCCGCACCCGAACGTCCCACGGTTCGGGGCCGTTGATCGCCACGCCGACTTCGGAAAACAGACGTTCGACGATCTTTCCGTTTGTCTGCATGTCTCACCTCCCTGAATAGCTTATATCCCGTCAAGATCTTTCCGGGAAGCGATCGCGGATCCAGGTCTTCAGGCCCTCCAGCAGGTCATGGCGGGTCAGATCGTAATAGATCGGGGTGACGGTGATCATGCCCCGCCTCAGGGCGCTGCCGTCCGAATCCTCGTCCTCGTTGTCCGAGAGCCGGGTCTCCCCGGTCAGCCAGTAATAGGCGTTCTCCCTCGGATCCACGCGCCTGTCGAAGCTCTCCATGAGCCGCGCCCGTCCCTGTTTCGCCGCCACGACGCCCCGGATTTCATTCTCCGGGACGGCGGGAACGTTCACGTTCAGGGCCACGTGCGGCAGGGGATTCTCCAGGATGAAGGCTGCCATCTTCCGGGCAAACCGGGCGGCAGGCGTAAAATCCGCCTCCTGGTGAGAGTCCAGGGAGATCGCCATGGATGGAATCCCCTGGATCGCCGCCTCCGTCGCCGCCGAGACGGTCCCCGAGTACAGGACGTTGATACCCACGTTCGCGCCGCGGTTGATTCCCGAAACGACCAGATCCACCGCTCCCCCCGCCAGTTCGCAGATCCCGATCTTGACGCAGTCCGCGGGCGTTCCGGAAACGGCATAGCCCAGGAAATGTCCGTTCTTCCGGGCCTTCCTGACCATAAGGGGGCGGGCGATAGTGATCGCGTGGCCTACGGCGCTCTGCTCTATCTCGGGCGCCACAATCAGGCACTCCGCATCCTTGGCGAGCTCCCGGTAGAGAGCGGCAAGCCCCCGCGCGTATATCCCATCGTCGTTCGTAAGTAAAATTCGCATTGCTTTCTCACTTAACCTGAATGATCCGGCCGTCTTTGACCGTCAGGACAAAGAGGTCCTTTTCGGCGTCCCGCGACGCCGGAAAGGTCGTTTTTCCCGTGACGCCGGGATAATCTTTCATCCGCGCAAGGCCGTCGCGCAATCCTTCCCTGTCCCCGGTGCGGTTGTCGAGGAGCAATTTTACCGCCATCCCCGCCGCGTCGAAGACAAGGGCCTCGATCGCATCCGGCTCCCGACCATAGGCATTATAGAAGTCCTCGAGAAAATCATTGACCTCGGGCCGGAAGCTGTTGGCAAAAAAGCCATTCACGAAGATCGCTCCCTGCAGGTGTTTGGGGTTGATCTTGAGAAGTTCGGGGGAATCCCAGCCGCTCGTCCCGAGGAGCCGGATACCCGCAAGATCATAGTAGGCCAGTTGCGGGACGATCATCGCGACCCGGACGTGAGAATCGGGGATGAAGAGGGCCTCGAAGTCGGGAACCGTTTTCGGAGCGTCTTCAGCGACGGCGCCGTCGCCGGACCCAACCGGCGCCACACCGCCGAGGGCCTGGATTTCTTTCCCGAAATCGGTCTGGTCGGTCTTATAGGACATCTCCCTGCCGATCTCGCCGCCGCTCCTCCGGACCTCCTCCCTGAACAGACGCGCCATTTCCCGGCCGTAGGGATCATCCGGATACAGAACGGCATACCGGCTGAGTCCCAGTTCGGCTTGGGCGTACCGGACCACTGTCCGGACCTGCAGCGCCGCGGTCAGAAAATTCCGGAAGACATAATCCCCGATCCCGGTGATCCCTTCCCGCTGGGTAAGGGGCAGAAGGGGAATTTTCAGCCGCTGGGCCTCCTTCGCCGCCTCCAGGGCCTCCTGGCTCCCCAGCGGTCCGAGGATGCAGGCCGCCCCCGCATTAAACAGCTTCCTGACCGCCGCTTCGGCGAAGGCTGGTTCGCTCCGCGAATCTTCAATCAGCACCCGTATTGGCGTTTCATTGGCCGAAAAGACGCCGGCCGCCAGCAAAACGGCGTCAAGCGCCCGATCCCCGTACGCCGCGTGGCTTCCGGAAAGGGGAAGGATGCAGCCGAGGGCGCGGGGATCGACCCTGGTCTCGGTTTCGGCGGCCGAAGCCGCGCCCGCCCCCATGATAAAAAGGCAGAGGATCAGTCCGGCCGTCGCCGCGCGTCCCCGCCCCATCGGCGCCCTAATCTTCAGATCCGGCATGATGCCATCCACAAAAATCCAATCCTGACGAACTCGCAAAAAGCCACAAACCACCCTCTCCTTGTTCCCCTCCCCGCAAGAGAGGGAAAGCGGTTTTTTCAAGGCCGTCAATCACAGACGCCCTTGCAGGAAGTCCAGCTTCAGGGGCAGATGGACCGCAAATAACGCACCGCCTCCTCGGCCAGCGGCGGGGAATCGATCAGGACGGAGACCTCGCGGTTGTACTTCAGGGCCGACTGGGTCAGGTTATGGCTCCCGGCGAAGAGATACCGCCGGTCGATGACGACCAGCTTCGCATGCGTCGTCCGTTCCGGGGAGTCCATACAGACCTTAATCCCGCCGTCCCGCATCCTTGCCGCCGTGGCGGCGTTGTCCCGGCTGACGTTGTCGTCTTCCGGTCCCCGTTCAAGGACCGCCTCGATCCCGACCCCGCGGCGGGAGGCCGCGAGGAGCTGCTTGAGGACCACATCCGGATAACTGTTCGTCGTTCCGGCCGTCCGGAAGAAAAAGGCGGACAGGACTATCTCCCGCTTAGCGCCGGCGATCCCGTCGAGGAGCGCCGGGAGATACTCCTGGTCCGTTAGGAGCCTTGCTCCCACTACGGGCGGCGTGGAAACGCCGGCGGCCTTCCCGGCGGTTTCCGCCGCGGCCCCTGCCTGCGCCAGCAGCAGGAGGACGACCGCCGTCGCCGGCGCCTCCCGCAAAATCTTCCGCACGATGTCCACCATCATCCCGATCCCCAAACCTCAACCCTCGCTAAGAGACCTTTGCGAAACTTGAAAATCGGATCCCGGAAGCGCGCATTGTAGATTTTTCGGGGTCGAAAAATGTACAGCGCGCGAAGGGAGCACGATTTTCACAGTTTCGCCATATTTATTATACCAAACAGCGCCCGCAGTCGACAAAAAAAAGCCCGGGCGTCCCTGCGGACGCCCGGGCGGTTTTGGGTGGATTGTCAAAGCCGACGAATTCGTAAAGCCCCCTCCCCCTTCCCCTCTCTTGAGAGAAGATAAGTGAGGGCAGGGCAAATATCGCCCCTTTGTGAGGGCGTCGGAGCTACTTCTTCACGGCTTCGTAAAAAGTCCGGATGCTGCGTTGCGCTTCATCCTTCGTCGTTGCAGCGTACGTAACAGTACGCCTCACTCCTCAGGGCTCGCGCGCCTTGCCTGCGGAGCTTTTTACGAAGCCGTCCTTAAAGCAAGGCTTTTATGACATTTTACGAGTTCATCACTTCTTCACATCCTCGAAATCGGCGTCCACCACGTCCTCATCCTTCGCGGCGCCGGCCTGAGCCCCGGCCCCGGCCCCGGCGCCCGAACCCGGCTGGGGTCCGCCGCCACCCGCCTGCTGCGAGGTCTTCGCGTACATCGCCTCCGCAAGCTTGTGCGAGGCGTTGGTCAGTTCCTCCTGGGCCGCCTTGATCGCCTCGATATCGTCGCCTTCGATCGTCTTTTTGACCTTGGCGACAGCCTCCTCGATCCGCGCCTTTTCCGAGGCGTCGATCTTGTCGCCGAACTCCTTGATGTTCTTCTCAACGCTGTAGGCCAGGGCGTCGGCGTGGTTTCTCGCCTCGATTAGCTCCTTCTTCTTCTTGTCCTCCTCGGCGTGGGCATCGGCCTCCTTGACGAGATTCTTGATCTCATCTTCGGAAAGACCGCTGGAGGCGGTGATCCGGATGCTCTGCTCCTTGCCTGTCCCCAGATCCTTCGCCGAGACGTGGACGATGCCGTTTGCATCGATGTCGAAGGTCACCTCGATCTGTGGCACTCCGCGCGGCGCCGGGGGAATCCCCACCAGCTCGAACCGGCCCAGCGTCCGGTTATCGGCCGCCATGGAACGTTCGCCCTGCAGGACGTGGATGCTCACCGCCGGCTGGTTGTCGGCCGCCGTCGAGAAGACCTGGCTCTTCTTGGTCGGTATGGTCGTGTTCTTCTCGATCAGCCTCGTCATGACGCCGCCCAGGGTCTCGATGCCCAGCGAAAGCGGAGTAACGTCCAGAAGCAGGACGTCCTTCACGTCGCCGGTCAGGACGCCGCCCTGGATGGCTGCGCCGACGGCGACCACCTCGTCGGGATTGACCCCCTTGTGGGGCTCCTTCCCGAAGAGTTCCTTGACCTTCTGCTGGACGCGGGGCATTCTGGTCATCCCGCCGACGAGGATCACCTCGTCGATGTCGGAGGGTCTGAGCTTCGCGTCCTGGAGGGCCGTCATGCAGGGCCCCACGGTCTTTTCGATCAGGTCCTCGACGAGGGCCTCCAACTTCGCCCTGGTCAGCTTGATGTTCATGTGCTTGGGACCGGAGGCGTCGGCGGTGATGAACGGCAGGTTGACGTCCGTCTCCATCGAACTGGAGAGCTCCATCTTCGCCTTCTCCGCCGCTTCCTTGATCCGCTGGAGGGCCATCTTGTCCTTCCGGATGTCGATCCCCTGGTCCTTCTTGAATTCGACGGCCAGGTAGTCGATCAGCCGCTGGTCGAAGTCCTCGCCGCCCAGGTGGGTGTCGCCGTTGGTCGATTTTACTTCAAAAACCCCGTCCCCCAGTTCGAGGATCGAGATGTCGAAGGTCCCGCCGCCGAGGTCGAAAACGGCGATCTTCTCGTCCTTCTTCTTGTCCAGGCCGTAGGCCAAGGCCGCCGCCGTCGGCTCGTTGATGATCCTGAGAACGTTAAGCCCCGCGATCTTCCCGGCGTCCTTGGTCGCCTGCCGCTGCGAGTCGTTGAAGTAGGCCGGCACCGTGATGACCGCATCGGTGATCTTCTCGCCCAGATAATCGTCGGCGGTCTGCTTCATCTTCGTGAGGATCATCGAGGAGATTTCCGCCGGGCTGTAGTTCCGCCCCCGGATCGTCACTTGGGCGTCGCCGTTTTTCGCCTCCGATATCTTGAACGGGCTGATGGTCCGGTCGTACTGCACCTCTTTCGAGCTATATTTTCTCCCGATGAGCCGCTTGATGGCATAGACGGTGTTCTCCGAGTTGGTTACGGCCTGCCGCTTGGCCACCTGCCCCACCAGCCGCTCCCCGCTCTCGGTGAAGGCCACCATCGAGGGGGTCGTCCGGTTCCCTTCCTGGTTTGCTATCACCACGGGGTCCCCGCCTTCCATCACCGCGACGCACGAGTTGGTTGTCCCTAAATCTATTCCTATGATTTTTGCCATGATTCCTTTTCCTCCTTAGTTCATATCCTTATCGCATCAACACTGCCGATTGTCGTTCCTCTTCGCCCGTCTGCAGACGGAGACCTTCGCCGGCCGAAGCAGCCTGCCGTTGAGCAGGTACCCCTTTTCGAACTCGCCGACCACCTTGCTGTCCTCATGTTCGTCGCTCTCCACCTGGAGCATCGCTTCATGGATGTGCGGATCGAAATCCTTTCCCTTTGCCTCGATCGTCTCCACCCCGTGTTTCTGAAGACAGCTCAGGAGCTGCCCCTGAAGTATCTTGAGCCCTTCCCTGAAAGCGTCGAAATCAACGGAATTGCAGGCATGCTCCAGCGCCCGGTCCACGTTGTCCACGAGCGGGAGGATGTCCTTGAGCAGGGTCTCGTTGCCGTATCTGATCGCCTCTTCCTTCTCGCGGGCGGAACGTTTCCTGTAATTGTCGAGCTCGGCGACGGCGCGCAGGTACCTGTCGTAATTTTCCGCTGCCCGTTTCTCCGCTTCCTGAAGCCTGACCATCAGCTCCTCTTCCTTTTCCTTCTTGTCGGAAACCTCTTCTATCCTGTCCCCGAACACCCCTTTCCCTTCCGTTTCGTCCTTGCTGTCCCGAAGGTGCTTTGCCGCCTCCGCTGCCCCTGTTGTCGTTTTTTTCATCTTTCTGACCATATTCCCCGTTTGTCCGTATTTCATGGCAAAAGCATTTAAGGCCTTGCCTTTTTCTTCATTTCATATCCGGCCTCTGAAAGAGCTTGAAATCCACCATCTCGCAGATCACATGCCCCACCGTGATGTGCACCTCCTGGATGCGGGGGGTGCTGCTCGAAGAAACGATCAGGGCGTGATCGACGATCCGGGCGATCTCCCCACCGTCCCGGCCGGTCAGGCCGACCGTCACCATGCCGATCTTCCTGGCCGCCTCAAGCCCCTTGACCACGTTTGCGGAGGTGCCGCTGGTGCTCATCCCCCAGGCGACATCCCCTCCCTGGCCGATGGCCCGGATCTGCTTGCTGAAGATGTCCGCAAAGTCGTAGTCATTGCCGATGCTGGTGATGACCGACGTGTCGGTCGTCAGCGCAATCGCCGGGAGGGGCGGCCGCTCGATCATGAACCGGTTGACGAATTCCGCCGCCAGGTGCTGGGCGTCCGCCGCGGACCCGCCGTTCCCGAACAGGAGGATCTTGTTGCCCCCCTTGAGGGCCGCGGTAACCGCCTCGACCACGGCGACGATCCGGGTCAGGTTCTCGTTGACGAACGACTCCTTGAGCTGGCTCGACTCCCGGAATATCTTGATGATGTAGTCTTCCATTCAGCCCTTCCCCGCCTCCTGATTCCTCAAAAGCGGCCATAATATATGAATCGCCCCCGATGCTGTCAAGGGAGGCCGGCCGAATTTGTCGGCGGCGCGGACCTATCCGGAATTGCAGCGGACGGTCCGTCCGGTTCAGAACGGCTTTTTATGGAAATTACTGAGGAGAAAAATGAAGAGCAGCATCGGCGTCAATGATCCGGTTTGCCGGCGTTTTTCCCCCGTCCGATTGCAGCGTTGATTTTTTCAAAAGCCCGCAACAGGATTCCCGCCAGGCTCTTATCCCGGCGTTTGAACGTCGCGCGGGCCTTGGATTATTCGGGGTTGATTTGCGGCCGAATTGGGAGTAACCTCACGGCGAAACAAAAACAATCTTCATAAGGAGGACGTCATGGGAATACGCGCGAAGATCATGTCCGGTTTCCTGACGCTGGCCGCCATGCTGCTGGTCGCGGGCGCCTGGTCAATATACGAATTGAAAAATATCGGCATATCGGCGCAGATTATTCTGGATGAAAACTACAAGAGCATCGATGCCGCGAAAGTAATGATCGAGTCGCTCGAAAGAGAGGACAGCGCCGTCCTGCTTCTGCTGTTGGGCAAACGGGATGAAGGCCTGGCGATCATGAGGGTCGCCGATGAGGCGTTCCAGAAGGCTTATGAAACAGCGCACAACAACGTCACGATTCCCGGCGAACAGGATTATGTGAATGCGGTAGCCAAAGCCTACGCGGAATACAGGGAGCTATGGCTCCAATTTGCGGTCAGCCCCAAGTATCGAGGGGACTTGAATTGGTATTTCCGGGATGTCAATCCGACTTTCCACAGGGCGAAACTCGCTGTTTCCGATTTGATGAATCTCAATAATCAGGCCATGTATAAAACGGCTTCCAATGTGGAAAGCAGGGCGCATCGGGCGACCATGCCCGGGATCATCGCGATTGCATCGGCGTTCATCTTTGCGATCATTTTCAGTTTTTTGATCAACCTTTACGTCATAAATCCGGTCGTCAAGCTAACCTCAGGCATACAGGACTACCTTGAGCGGGGGATACCATTGAATGTCAGGGTTGAAACCGAGGATGAAATATCCAGGCTGGTATCGTCGGTCGAACAGCTGATCAAGAAGTCGACAAAGTGAGAACAGTCCAATGAGATTGCATATTATTCTCAGGTACGTGGGGATTATCCTGCTGGTCAATGCCGGTTTTCTGTTAATAGCAGCGGCGATTTCATTTTTGAACGGGGATTCGGCCTTCTTCGCCCTTTTCTATACCTGCCTCATCTCGGCCCTCTTTGGCGCTTTTCCGTTTATCTTCGTGCCTCCGGCCAAGGAAATCTCCAACAAGGAAGGTTTTGCCATCCTGGTGTCGAGCTGGCTTCTGGCCTGCCTTTTCGGGATGGTGCCCTATGTGATGTGGGGCGGCGAATTCACGATCACGAACTCGTGGTTCGAAAGCGTTTCCGGATTCACGACCACGGGCTCGTCTATCCTGACGGACATCGAATCGCTTCCGAAAGGTCTGCTTTTCTGGCGGTCGGCGACCCACTGGATCGGGGGCGTGGGCATCATCATCTTCGCGCTCGCCGTTATGCCGTCCATGGGGAAGGTGGGGATGGCCCTGTACAGGACCGAAGTCTCCCCCCTGGCCGCCATGAACTTCAAGTTTCAAACGAAAAAGACCCTGGAAGTGATCATGTATGTCTATGTGGGATTGACGGCCCTGGAAACCGTTGCGCTGCTGTTCAGCGGGATGCCGCTCTTCGATGCCGCGACCCATTCCTTCGCCACCATTGCCACGGGCGGCTTCTCGATAAAAAACCTGAGCGTCGCCCATTACGACAGCATCGCCGTGGAAACGGTCATCATTATCTTCATGATCCTTTCCGGGGCCAATTTCGGGCTTCTCTTCATGGCGGCGTCGGGCAATCTCGGCGCCCTGTTCAAATCCGCCGTTTTTCGGTATTACCTGATCGCCCTCGCGGCGGGCACTGCCCTGACAGTCGTCCATCTCCACGGGACCGCGTACGCAAGTTGGGCGGAAGCCCTCCGCCACGGATCGTTCCAAATCGTCTCCATCGGGACATCCACCGGCTTCGCCACGACGGACACCAACGTCTGGCCGCCGTTTATCCAGTTGATCCTCCTGTTTTTCACATTGCAGTGCGCCTGCAGCGGTTCGACCTCCGGCGGGATCAAGGCCGACAGGACGGTGCTGTTGTGGCATGCGATCAAGAAGCGCATCCGGAAGATCGAACACCCCCACGCCGTCATGAAGGCGAAGATCGATTACATGGTGATCGACGACGATGTCCTGGAGGCAAGCATTCTTTTTACCCTGCTGTATATCGGGATCGTTTTTATATCGAGCGTTATCATCTGCGCCACGGGGATGGACATCATGACGGCGTTCTCGGCGTCGGCCGCCACGATGGGCAACGTGGGACCGGGATTCGGCTTGGTCGGCTCCGCTGGCAACTTCGCCCATATTCCCGAGCTGGGGAAATTGATTCTTACCGGGGACATGCTGCTCGGCCGCCTGGAAATCTATGGGATATTTCTGTTTATCCTGTTGAAATTCTGGAAATAAAAAAACCGACAACGCTTTCCGTTATGAAAAGGACCCGGCGCCGTTACTATAATGCATCATTTTGACAGCGGCCCTGCGCGAGCAGACCGAGAAAGCCGAGAAGCTCGACCGGATCATCTGGGCCAATGTGGAGGACATCGGCTATATGGCGGATAACGTATTCTTGATATCTCATTTTGCGACCTCAAAGACAACAGGAGGGTAAATGAAATCCCTTATCCCGGCCGAGACTATCGAGAAGAGAATTCTGCTTATTCGTGACGAAAAGGTGATGCTGGATAGTGATCTGGCTGAACTTTACGGGGTAGAAATCAAGGTTCTGAACCAGGCTGTCAAGCGTAACATTGAACGTTTCCCGATAGATTTTATGTTCCAACTGACAACGGAAGAGTACGAACTTTTAAGGTCACAATTTGTGACCTTAAAACCCGGGCGGGGCAAACACCGAAAATATCTGCCCTACGCCTTTACCGAGCAGGGTGTCGCAATGCTCTCCAGCGTCCTGAAAAGCGAAAGAGCAATCAATGTCAATATTGAAATCATGCGCTCATTCGTCAGGCTGAGACAAATGCTTGCCTCGAATGCAGAACTGGCCAGGAAGCTCGCGACTTTGGAAAAGAAATACGATCTTCAATTCAAAGCGGTCTTTGATGCCATCCGGCAACTGATGGCGCCTCCCTCCAAACCCGATAAGCAAATAGGGTTCAAGCGCGCACCATCGCCCGGGAACTGATGGGCGCCGTCAGGAACAGCGTCACCATCGATTGGGCCGTCCGCGAAAATGTCCGCGCTCAGATGCGGGTCATCATCAAGCGCATCCTGCGGAAATACGGCTATCCGCCGGATAAGCAGGCCCGGGCCACGGAGTTTGTCCTGGAACAGGTGGAAGTCCTGTGCAAGGACTGGACGGAAGAGACATGATGAATTGCGCCCCCGGTGGCAATCGTCAGGATGGTGGCGGCGAGCTTGACGGGGACCACCCCCGCCCTGATCCTTCCCCCCTTCCGGGGAACGGCCTCGATCACCTTCTCGATGCCGTAACCCCTTGCATCTGGCTCCAGGTAACGGATGACGAGACCACCGACCACCATCCCGGCAGGAAGCAACAGGAAGTAATAAGGGTATCCGGTGCTGAACGCCAGGCTCAGGTCGAGCAGTTTCAGGAACAGGGCGGTCGACGCCCCGACAAGCCCGCCGATGACGGTGGCAACGGCGACCCACTTCAGGATGCTGACGAACAATACGGATTCTTCGATGAGGCTTTTCTTCATTTTTTGCCCGGTGCGGGTTTTATGATTCCGCGTGACGTCTCCGGTCGCGGAGTTCGGCCTTCTTGCCCCTGTCTCCAGCCGGAGATCCGGCTGTAGTACTGGGTGATCCGGGCCAGCCCCTCGCAGCTCTCCGCTCCGCAATGCTTGCATTTTTCATGGAGGCCCCGGAGCGTGGCGCCGCAGTCCCCGCAGGTGGTGAATTCGGGGGAGAAGAGGACCTGGTTGTTCTTGGTCTCCCTGAACGCCCGGATGACGAAATCCGCCAGCGCCACAGCCGTCCGCGCCGCCACAGGCGGCGCTTTCACAAGGGCTGCACCTTGCCGGTCTCACCACTCGCCGCTTGCCCCGCCGCCATCGGAAGATCCGCCTCCGAAACCATCGGAAGAGCTGCTGTCCCCATCATTTCTGTCATAAGAACGCGAACTGTCGTCGCCACCATCTCTTCCCCCAAGACGGACGTCGCTGAGCAATGACGTAAAGATATAGGCAAACAAACCGCCAAAAGCTGCGATTACCAACCAAGTCCAGCCGGAGCGGCCGGAGCGAAACAGGCTGATAATTGTTGCAATGAACCCCAACGCCGCTACGATCGCCAAGGTCCAAAACCACCAAGGCGTTTTTGGTTTCGGCAAATCAAGTCCACGCACGACGCTGTTGAGTCCGCGGACTCCGCCCACAATTCCGGCCCCGAAATTACCCCGCTTAAACTCAGGGATAATAAGTGTTTCTATAATATCCTTCATTTCTCGGTCAAACTTAT
>Ga0172369_10000103_pt1 | contig 118074 bp, 98 predicted proteins | sample LakKiv25m_FD_114539 | JGI IMG/M metagenome (GOLD analysis project Ga0172369, IMG submission 114539) | Freshwater microbial communities from Kabuno Bay, South-Kivu, Congo - kab_022012_11.25m | ecosystem: Environmental > Aquatic > Freshwater > Lake | place: Democratic Republic of the Congo... | reverse complement strand
TTCCGACGGCGCGGCGTCGCACAGGGCGCCGACTTCGGAGGGCGAGAGCACCTGGGATTCTTTGACCCCGGAGCCGTCCTGTCGGATCAGCAGACCAGCCATCGCGTAGCTGTTGATGCCGTTGTCCCCGGAGTTGTCCGAGGGGCACATGAACATCTGGGAGCTGCTGCCGAGATACGGAGCGATCTTCGCCGGCCAGGAGGGGCCGTCAATGCCCGGGAACTGGCTCTGGTTGTCCTGGGCATACATCTGGATGGCCAGGGCCAACTGGCGGACGTTGCTGTTGCAGGTGGCTTGGCGGGCCTTCTCACGGGCTTTGGCGAAGACCGGGAAAAGGATTGAGGCCAGGATCGCGATAATCGCGATCACCACGAGCAGTTCGATCAGCGTGAACCCACGCTTCATTGGGGAACGCATATGGGGTCTCCTTTCGTAATGTTTGATTACCTTTCCGAGAATTTCTATCACGAAAAGGTGATCACTTATATTATATTGTACTCCCGAAGATGAGTAAGGAAAGGGCTTTCCATATAGAAACGGTCAATAAACGATTAAGGCCACATTAAGGTCTAACCGTCGGGTTGCCGGTTGTTCCACCGGCCGTTCGCCAGGCTGACATATGCGGGAACGGCCTTTGCGGGTATCCGATTGTCTCACCGAATTTCGAATGCGCGCTCGATGAATATGCTTGAGAATGCGTGTCATGCCATCAAGTGGTTTCACTGTCGCCCGGCGTGGAATTTTCCTTGTTTTGCCGGTGTTATACCGAGATCGGTGATTATTGCGGCGAGGCATGGCGGTAGAGACGGCGTCGGTGCGCGACTACATCGCAGCCGAAGATCAGTATTATTATCATACTGATCAGTGGCGGGTGATCGATGCCATAGCATTTGCGAAATGCTGCCATTCACGTTGAGTTGGCCGGCGGGTTATCCGGAGTCACTCGTCATGCGGGCAGTGGGCGGGGCAGATCGCGCTCCGTGCTGGATGGCGGTCCGCCCCTGCCGAAGGCGTTATTTGGGTTCGATCATCAAGCGGATGGCCGTGCGTTCCTGCCCATCGACCTCTAGATCGGTAAAGGCCGGACGGCAGATGAGATCGACGCCCGATGGGGCCATGAACCCGCGGGCGATCGCCAGGGCTTTCACCGCCTGGTTGAGGGCACCGGCGCCGATGGTCTGCAGTTCCGCGGCGCCCTTTTCACGGATGACGCCGGCCAGCGCGCCGGCAACGGAATTCGGGTTTGACTTGGCGGATACACGTAAAACTTCCATGGTGCGCTCCTTAGTTCGTCGTTGTCATTGACAGGTTGACCGATTCGCGTAATTGCTACGACTGTGAATCGGGGTGCCTTTCCGGAACGGCGCGGTGGGTCCTGTGCACCCGCCATCGCGTTCACTGCTATACCGAGGAGCGAGACGTGAGGACGTGAGTCCATTCGCCTGTCTCGCCCGATTCGGCAGGCACTCCCATTATAAAACGTCCGCCGATATGTAATGTCTGAAACGGCTGACACTCACATAGTTTGATGTGGCGTTTTCTGATCATGGCAGCGGGAATATTCAGCGGCCGCTGCCGGATTGGCGATTAAAAAATTACGCCTTGCTCCGTTGATCCCGTCGTGATGGGTTCGGCTGCTTCCTCCATTCGCATGCTCTGGACGGCATGCCCGTTTATCCCGTCGCGGCGGGCTCGACAACTTCTTCCATGTGCATGATATTGACGGCATGCCCGCTGATCTCATCGATCTCGATCAGCACGGCGCTGACGATGGCCGGGCCGCCGGCGGGTTCGAAGCGCACCGGCATCCAGGTGAGAAACCGTTCGAGCACGATATCCGTCCGCACGCCGAGAATCGAATCGCGCGGACCGCACATGCCGGCGTCGGTGATGAACCCGGTGCCGCCGGGCAAAACGCGGGCGTCGGCGGTGGGCACGTGGGTGTGGGTGCCGATCACCGCGCTCACCTGGCCATCCAGCATCCAGGCCAGCGCGGCCTTCTCGCTCGTCGCCTCGGCGTGCATGTCTAAGATGATACAGGGAGTCTGCTCTCTCAGCAAGGGCACCCGTTCCAGCGCGCAGCGAAAGGGGTCGTCGATCGGATCCATGAAGACGCGTCCCATCAGACTCAGCACGGCCAACGGCCGCGCGCCGGCCGGAAACACGCCGAAACCATGCCCCGGCACGCCCGGCGGATAATTGGCCGGGCGCAGCACGCGCGGATCGGCGGCCAGCAACGCCGCCGCTTCCTTTTTGCGGAAGGTGTGATTGCCCAGCGTGATGACGTGAACACCCAGCGCAAACAGCTCCGCGGCGGTCTCCGGCGTGATACCGATGCCGTGCGCCATATTTTCACCATTGGCGATGACGATGTCCGGACGGCAGCATTCGCGCCAGCGCGGCAGCACGGCGGCAACCGCCTTGCGCCCCGCCTGCCCGACCACGTCGCCAAAGAAGAGTACGCGCAATCCAACCTCCATCCATCAGGAAACGATCCGTAATCCTCACTCCTGAAATTCTCGACAGCATGTTGAGCGTTTCGATGATCAGCTTGCCGTAAAGGGTCCGGTCGTTGGGTTCCGGCGTGCTGGGTCAGGACAGTATATCGATCAGGCTATTTATTGTTCCTTAGCCGCTACTATCCGGTGAGCAGTCGTGTATGGTTATTCCAATAGCTTTGCTCGTTTGTCGTATGCGCCTACATTCTACGGCTGGTGGATACTTATTCGGCATAAGCGAGCGCTTTCCTGCTTTCGTCGCCGGGGGGTAGGTGCTACCAGTCCCGGCTTACTTCGGCCGCTGTGCCGCCAGCAGCAGCGTCGCGCAGAGATAGACCACGGCGCCGGCGATCAGGACGTTGTTGAAACCGAACAGTTTTGCACCCATGGCGGCGCCCAGCGAGCCGATGACCGAGGCGACGCCGTTCAACCCCCAGACCAGCGGTATCTGCGTCGTTCGTCCGTCGGAGAACAGGCGCATGCCGGAGGGGAAGGGCGTGCCGAGTAGGAAACCGAGGGGCAGCAGCAACCCGGCCGCGGTCAAGCAGCGCAGCGGCAGGCTGACCCCCACCAGTCCCGCGGGCAGCCAGCCCAGCAGCGGCGCATAGCCGAGGGTCAGCAGCGCCACACCGATGGTGGCGAAGATCGCCCATCGCCGGAGCGCCTTCCCCGCAAAGCGCTGCGAGCACCAACTGCCCGCCCCGCCGCCCAACAGCAGCGAGAAGAGGATCACCGCCAGCGCCAGCGTGGGATACCCGAGCGGGAGGATGAGTTTCTGCACCAGTGGGATCTCCACCAGCATGAAGCCGACGCCCAGCGCCAGGAAATATAACATGAAGAGCCCGGTCCCGAATGTCAGGCGCCCGACACCGCCGCTGAACCAGCCCAGCACGCCCAGCGCCAGTGCCAGACCGATGGTCATCAGCGCCAGTCCGTAGAACAGGCGCGGTATCCCGAGGCTGAGATCCAGCACGAACGGCCGGTTGTCGGGGCAGGGGGAGATATCCAAATGCACCAGGTTGTGATACGAGCGGACGAAATCCGCCAGCGTGTTGTTCCCCGCCGCCATCCGCTGGTACGCTTGCACGCTGCCGGAGAAGAAGGGCAGCCAGCTGAATTCCAGTTGCCGTTCCGCGGCGGCCGCCTGCATCTGTCGCGACTGCTCCCGCGTGATGGGCGACTTCTGCACCAGCATTGCATATCGATACGGGCCGGGATTGACATCGGCAATCAGCGCGATATGTCCGCAGGCCTCCGGCAGCGACATCCCCCGGCGTTCCAGCACCGATGCCGCGGTGACAAAGAAGCGCGCCAGCAGCGTCTCGTTATCCACCAGCAGCACCAGCTGCCCGTCCTTCTGCAGCGCCTGCAGGTAGTCGGCGACGGCGTCCTCGGTGTGAATGTAGGATTCGAGCAGTGACATGCCTTGCCCGGCGGTGGCGGTTTTCGTCAGGGCGGAGAAGATGAGGGCGTAGCGTTTCCCCTGCGCCGCCCGCTCGCGCACGAAGGCGCGGCCTTCCGCGGTGGCCACGTGTATCTCCGGCCGTTCGTAGATGCCGCCATTGAATTCGCGGTAATCGTGCATCAACTGCAGGATGGAGGGGTTGAGCTCGGCGCCTTCGAAGTCTTTTGCGCCGTGATTCAGCGCCAGCAGCGCGTCCAGCCCGCCGCCCGGCCCGATGGAGAGTACCGTACCGCGCGGGGCGCCGTCCTGTCCGAGCGGGGCGGAGGCGAAAACCCAGTCACACAGCGGAAAGCCTTTCCGCAGGCGCGACAGCACCGCCAGGTTGCCGTTCCAACGTATCATATTCGTCGGCACGTTGCCATTGGTGTAAATCAGGTACTGGTTATCGTCATCGCCCTCCTGTACCACGTCCGTGCGGGCAAAGGCATTCCAGCGCGTCTCGATGATTTTGGAGATGTGAGACGGATCACCCAGCTCGGTGAACAGCGGTTGGGTGAGGCCGCGGTCGGCCAGCGAGGCGTGCTCGCGGTCGAATTGCGGCGGGATGGGTGGGATATCGAAGAGTTTCTGCTGCGGGAAGACGTTGCAGAGAAAGATGCCGACGAAGACCGCGATCCAGGCCAGATAGCCGGCACGGGCGCGGCGTGCCCCCGGGGACGGCTCGATGGCCAGGTATCCGGCGACCGCCGCCAGCGCCGCCAGCAGCAGGCAGGCATCAATGGCGCTGATTACTTCCAACAGGCCGACGGTAGCCACCGCCGCCAGCGCCGCGCCGATCAGGTCCCAGGCATACAGCCGCCCGCTCCACGCCGCATAGCGGGCGAACAGTTCGGAGAGAAAGGCGCCGGCGCAGGTGAACGGCACCAGCAGCAGCAGCGCCGCCAGCCAGTAGGCGGTGGGGAAATATGCGAACACCACGCGTAGGATGAGGAAGAGCACGACCACGACGCCGGCGCCGGTCCACACCGCCAGCCGCGGCAGCGACGGCGTCCCGCGCCGGCGCAGCAGGTGCGCCAGAAAGCCGCCCACGCCCAGCCCGCACAGCGCGATGCTGATGACCAGAAAGGCGAAGTGGTACCGCAGGATGACCGCAAAGATGCGCGTGAGGCTGATCTCCAGCGCCATCACGGTGGCAGACACCACCGCTACCGCGAAAAGCAGGCTCATGCTGAGGCGCGGGTCGGGAGCGGCCGGTGATGGAGCATGATGTGGCGTTGTGCTGCGATGTTTTGTCTTTGCCATCAGTCACCTGTATCACGAAATCCATGCGGGTTAGCGCATGATAGAAGGCATTGTACTGAGGCGGGGGGAGCGTGTCAAATTGTGGAAGATTGGAAGACTGGAAGATAGATCAGCCTGTAGCCGCATACTATTACGGTGCGATGAGCCCGGGTTGTCTGCAGGGATGCATTGTACCCGGTCTGGTGGCTGAGTCGGCCAGTGAGCCTTCTCGCCTCATTTCGCAGCTACCGAGCCGTATCGAGGCCGCCCCTGCGGCGGTACTCCGCCGCGATGAGAGGAAAACCTCACGCGAACGGGCCCAAGAGCAGCGGTAGGTTATTCGACCATGATCAGACAGCGACTTGCTTGTCCGGCTGCTCCAGAACGTGCTCGACCATCGTCACCAGCGCCGGGGGGGGGAAGGGCTTGGTCAGACAGCTGGTGCCGTCATATTCATTTGCGGACTGCCCATCTCCCGTGCAGGCGTTGGCGATGAAGATCACCGGGATCCCGGCGGTGCCGTGTTCCTGTCGCAGGCCTTTCAGAAAGTCGGTGGCGCTCATGTCGGGCATACGCGTGTCCAGAATAATGACATCCGGCCCCTCCGTGCGGGCCAATGTCAATCCCGTCATCATATCCCCGGCGAGCAGCACACGATACCCGGCGGACTGTAAGACAACCCGCGCAAGCTCCTGCATGGACCATTGATCATCGATTACCAGAATCGTGTGTCGCATTTTATGGATACCTAATCCAACAGGGGTCGTGTTTAATTCGCCCCTGAGAGGAATTATACTAACCTTACCGCATCAGGCTGTGCCGTCAATGTCCACGGTTGTTCATTTTCCGCTTCGTTGTGTCACTTGTGCGCTTTTCTCCACAAGAAGCCCTAACTTTTTCCACAGCCGGTCTGTGGATAACTCGTCCCTTGCCGGAACAGGGACGGCTTGCTTGCTTCAGTTCGAGGGGGAAGGCCGGGATAAAACGAGACAGTCCCCCGCAGGCGCAATTCGGTGTGATTTCGTGAAAAGGAACTGCCCGTCTCACGGCGAACACAGAAAACACCAACCCATGGGAGTGAGGTCAGGATGGCGCGCATGACGTCCTGGGTGCACCGGTACACCCTTCGCGAATTAATGGATGACAGCTTCGATCTCTTCAAGGAGCGGGCGCTCGATCTGATGATCGCCGGCCTCATTCCGTGGTGCCTGGTGGCGATTTACTGGGTGCTGATCCGCACCTTCGTCTTCCCCGGCAATCTGCTGTCGTTTTTATCCCTGGAGAAGCTCAAAGACCTGGCGCTGACCTGGCAATTCTGGGTCTACATTGTCGTCGGGTTGGTCGTGGTCATGCTCCCCGTGTGCCAGATACTGTCGTTGATTCTCCAGTGCCGGGTGGCGGCGCATTACGTACTCGGCGAGCAGGTGTCGCTGCTGCGCATGTGCCGTTTACTGGCCAAACCGTTTTTGAGTTTATACTTCATCGTCCTACCCATATTCGGCGGGGCTAATGGGATCGTCATCGCGATCGTCGGCGGAATCACTACAATCATTATCGCGCTTTTCTCGCTGATTGGCGGTATTTTCCTGTATGCGTCCAGCGGCTCAGGTGCGCTGACGGTCGTCGGCATCGTGATCGTCGGGATCGGGTGGGTGCTGGGGATCGGGGTGCTGCTCATGGCCTATCTGGCGACCTGCGTCGCCTTCCTCTCCGCGCCGATCGCGCTGGCCTACGAGCACGCCGGGCCATTCAAGGCCATCGGAAAATCGTTCAGTTTCGCCTTCGCGAATTTCAAAGCCCAGTTCATGGCGCTGGTGGTCTTCTGCCACGCGCCGCTGGTGCTCTATGTCATCCTGGCGAGCCTGGGCGTGCTGGTCGCCGCGGTTTTCAAATATATTTCGCCCTACTTCAGCCTCGAAATCGTCATGACGCTGGTCTCCATCCTCTTCGCCGTCACCTGCTCGGGCTTGCTGGCCAGTATGCAGTCGCTGATTTACGTGGATGGCCGCTGCCGGCGCGAGGCGCTCGATTTGCAGATGATGGCGACGGATGTCGGATTGGGCGAGGAGTTTGCGCGACTGTATACCACGATTCCGCGCGTACCGCAGATGCAGTATCCGAATTATAACGCGGCGCCGCAAGCCGCCGGAGCGGTTCCCTCCGCCGGATACGCCACCCCGAATTACGGCGCGCCGCCCGCCAATGTCGTAGGCGGGCCGATCATCGCCTACCCGGATTATTCCGCCCCGCCGCCCCCATTGGAATCGGCGGCTACCGTGCAGGTGCCGCCGGTTGTTGCCGCGCCGGCAGGAGCGGCTTATCCGGATTATTCGGCGCCGCCCCCGCCGATGGAGCCACCCGCGCCGCCGGCGGACGTTGCCGCGGCTGCACCCACCGAGGAACGGGAGGGCGCCGATGCTCCGTAGCTGCCTGCTGCTGTTGTGTTGCTGCTGCCTGTTCGCCGCCGCGTGGGGGGCCACCCCGACGGAGACGTTGCGCCGTCTGGAGCAGGCGGACCGGGCGCTGGCGCAGGCGCAGCAGCACCCCGCCCAGTCGGAAGCGCAAGTGCGGCAGGCCGCCTCGCTGCTGCCGGCGGATGCCTGCCCGGCGGTGCGCGAATCGCTGACCCATCCGACGAAGGCATCGCTGGCGCAGGCGCGCAGCCAGGTGCAGGCGTTGCGTAAAGTGGCCGGCCTCACCCCGCCCGCCGGCCCGTCCAGCGCGCAAGCGGGCACGGCGCTGCGTGATGTACTGGCGCGCGGCGAGTTCAGCACCGTCGAGCCGAAAACGTTCAAGTGGCATACGCCGAAATGGCTGAAAGCCATCGGGCGCGCGCTGCAAAAATCCTGGCAGGCGTTCGCCCGGGGATGGAATAAGTTCTGGCGCTGGGTCGGCAAATTATTCAGCAAGCTGTTCCGCAACTGGAATTACAAGCCGGTGAAAATCCCCAAGATCGGCCCCGGCGTGCGGTATGCGCTCATCATCGTCGGCGTGCTGGCGGTGCTGCTGCTGCTCGGTTTGCTGGTGAATCGCCTGCTGGTCTACTGGCAGGTGACCGACCGGCGGGAAACGCGGCGGACCGCCGATGGCGGCGATGAGACGGCGCGCAACCGCCCGTATGCCACTCCCTGGGACCAGGCGATGAGCGCCGCCGAAGCCGCCTGGGCGCGCGGCGAGCAGCGGGACGCGCTGCGCATCGTGCTGCGCGCCAGCCTGGCGCTGCTGGACGGCCGCGGCGTATTGCGCTATGACGAAAGCCGGGCGAACGGCGAGGTGCTGCGCGAGCTGCGGCGCCTGGGGCGGGCGGAGCTGCACAGCCCGATGCGCGTGATCGTGCGGGCGTTCGACCGCGGCTGGTACGGGTTCCTCACCCTGTCCGGCGATGAATTCACCACGGTGCTGGACACCAGCCGCCAGTTGCGGACGACGATCATGGAGGAATCCTGATGCGTACTCGCCCCGAGTTGCTGGCGCTGCTGCTGATCGTGGCGTTCCTCGCCGTCATGATTTCGCTGTCGCATCGCGAAGACGTCGATCTCAGACAGATGAATAAATCGTTTGTCGTGCGCAGCAGTTACCGCACCTTCCCGGAAGGCTACAAGGTGCTGTATCTGGCCCTCCAGCGGCTGGGATACCCCGTCAAGCGGCAGATTCGCTCCTACGTGCAGTTGCCCCGGCGCGGCCTGCTGATCGTCGCCGATCCGTCCAATCCACAGGCATTAATCTCCCAATACGAAAAACGCATGCTGGCCCGCTGGCTCGATTCCGGCAATTACGCGCTGGTCGCCGTCGAACAGCATGCGGGCCAGCTGCTGCCGGTCGAAGATCCGCAGTTCCTGCAAGATATGATTCCGGGCATGTCAACCAACGGCCCGCCGGCGAACGCCGCGGAGGCGATCAAAGATGGACAACGGGTAGCGACAGCCAAACTGATTGCCCCCGCCTTCTTTTCCACGCGGGCGCCGAAGCTGGCGGTGAAGACTTCGCGCCGCTTTACCGCGGATTTACCGTTGGAGGCGGATTTGGACGGCCGGAAAATCCCGGCCGCCGTGCTGTATCGGGACCAGGTTGGCGGAGTGGTCGCCTTCTCCCCTGTTGGCAAGGGCGGCATCTTCTGGTGCGCCAGCCCGTGGTCCTTCTCAAACGAAGGACTGCAGCAACATCCGGAAAATCTGGATTTCATGCTGGCGTTGGCCGAGTTGCAGCCGGGCGCGCCAATCCTCTTCGATGAATACCATCATGGCTTCGGCACGAAGGCAACGGTGTGGACGGTAGCGCCGAGGTTGACGCAACTGGGCATCGTGGAACTGGGGGTGGCCTTCCTGCTGCTGCTGCTGACGCTGGCCTGGCGGTTCGGCGCCGTGCAGTTGCCGATGGAGGAGCGCTTCAGCCGCTCGCGCGCGGAGTATCTTACCTCGATGGCGGACCTGCTGCTGCGCGTGCACGCCACGCACGTGGTGATCAAGCGTCTGCGCGCGCGGCTGGGACGGTCGCTGGGACAGCGCTTTGGCCTGGCCGTCACGACCCCGCTGCAGGAGCTGATCGACGCCAATGCCGCCCATCCGCTGGTGGATCATATGCTGCTGCAGCGCACCTGCCGCGAGATGGAGCTGCTGGAAAAGGTGCCCCGCCCGGACGAAGATTCCATGCTGCACCTGGCGCGGAGCGTGGAGCGGCTGGTCTCGTTGCGGGCGAAAAGGTAGGGAACGCCCTCCGTGGCGTTCCTGTTACCGTTATACCGTCCCGTGCGGAAAGACGAGAGCCGGAACGCCACGGAGGGCGTTCGCCAACCGGGTGGAAATTCGCGGGCCGGAACGCCGCGGAGGGTGTTCGCCAACCGGATGGAAATTCGCGGGCCGGAACGCCACGGAGGGCGTTCCCTACAAACGATTAGATAATCAGCGAGAGTAAACAGAAAGGATTATCGATGACAGACTCAATCATATCGGCGGAAACCGGCGTGGTGGCTCGCATCGGCGAGCTGGTGAGCGCCGAGGTGGCGAAAGCGGTGAAGGGGCAGCAGGCGGTCATCGAGGGATTGCTCATCTGCCTGCTGGCAGAGGGGCACGCGCTGCTGGAAGGGGTGCCGGGCACGGCGAAGACGCTGATGGCGCGCGCGCTGGCGACCACGTTGCAGTGCGAATTCCACCGCGTGCAGTTCACCCCCGACCTGATGCCCTCCGACATCATCGGCACCACGGTCTACGACATGAAGACGGCGGAGTTCTTCGTGAAGCAGGGGCCGATCTTCACCTCGATCCTGATGGCGGACGAGATCAACCGCACCCCGCCGAAGACGCAGGCGGCGCTGCTGCAGGCGATGGAGGAGCGCACGGTGAGCATCGACGGCGTGGACCACGCGCTGCCGTTCCCCTTCTTCGTCATCGCCACGCAAAACCCCATCGAATATGAAGGCACCTATCCGCTGCCGGAGGCGCAGCTCGACCGCTTCCTGATGAAGCTGAAGGTGGATTATCCCACGCCGGAGGAAGAGACGGACATGCTGCGCATGTACCGGGCGGGCTTCGACCCGCACAAGCTGGCGCTGGCCGATGTGAAGCCGGTGGTGGACGCGGAGATGCTGGCGAAGGCGAGCGCGGAGATGAAGGCCGTCACCGTCGAGGACGGCGTGCTGAAGTACCTGGTCGACCTGATCGCCGCCACCCGCAGCGCCCCGCAGGTGATGCTGGGCGGCAGCCCGCGCGCCGCGGTGGCCTTGCTCCGCTGCAGCCGCGCGCTGGCCGCGCTGGAGGAACGCACCTTCATCACCCCGGACGACGTGAAAACCGTCGCCCGCCCGGTCCTCCGCCACCGCCTCATCCTCCGCCCGGAAGCGGAAATCGAAGGCTTCACCACCGACCAGTGCGTGGAGAATGTGCTGACGGCGGTGCCGGTGCCGCGGTGATTTGATTCAATTCACAGGACGGTTAGGATAAACAGGATAGACAAGAAAAAGGATCGCCGTTTAAGCAGACGGCGATCCTTTATTATTGGTTTATCCTTGATATCCTTTTAATCCTAGCCATCCAGTGAATTAATAACTCCACGAATCATTCTCAAACGCTACGCAGCCGCAGCCGAGGACCTGGCGCATGTCGCCTTCCACTTCCAGCTCGATGACGGTGACAATTTCCGGTGCTTGCGCGGGGAGGCCGTGGAGTTGCAGGCGGTCCTTGACCTGGGTGAAGCGGATGGGGGCGCCGCCCATGTATTTGACCGACTTGACGGTGCACAGCAGGCCGCCGATGGAGAAGTCGCCGCCGGGCCAGGCGTGGACGTGGTAGTAGAGCGTGTTATCTTTGCGGGTGAAGTTGCCGGCGTGCTGCCACTCCTGCTGGAAGGGGTCCGTGGCGTCGTAGATGGAGGCGCCGTATTTTTGCATCCACGCGGCCACGCCTTCCAGCGCCTGTTGGCTGGGGGCGGGCACGCTGCCGTCCGCTTTCGGGCCGATGTTCAGCAGCAGGTTGCCGCCGCCGGAGGCCACCTCGCGCAGCATGTCGAGCACGTCCGGGGTGTTCATCGGCTTGTAGGTTTCGTTCGCGTAACCCCAACTGCCGTAGAAGGTCATGCAGGCTTCCCAGGCGCGACCGCCCTTCTCCGGTTTGATCTCCCCCTCCGGCGTGCCGAAGTCCTCTTCGAGCTGCGAGCGGTTGTTGATGAGGATGTCCGGCTGCAGGCTGCGCACCATGGCGTTCAGCTTGGCGGATTCCCAGCCGTCGGCGTCGAGCGGCCAGGAGACGTCGTACCACATAACGTCGACTTTACCATAATTGGTGCACAGCTCGCGCACCTGGCCGTGGATGTAATCGATGAAGCGGCGGCGGGCGGCTTCATCGTGCTTGCAGCGGGCGCCGTCGGGGTGGTGCCAGTCCATCATCGAGTAGTAGAACCCCACGCGCAGGCCTTCGGCGCGGGCGGCCTCCACGTATTCCGCCACCAGGTCGCGACCCGGGCCTTTTTTCGGCGCGCAGTAGTCGGTCAGCGCGGAGTTGAACAGGCAGAAGCCCTCGTGATGCTTGGTGGTCATCACCATGTAGCGCATGCCCGCCTGCTTCGCCAGCTTCGCCCACGCGCGGGCGGCGTTCGGCTGCGGCTGCCAGGTGTCGGCCAGCTTCTCGTATTCCTCGACGGGGATGCGCTCGCGGTTCATCGCCCATTCCTGCCGCCCCAACTGGGCATACAGGCCCCAGTGCACGAACATGCCGAAGCGCGCCGCGCGGAACCACTGCAGGCGCCGCTCGCGATCCTGCTGTTCGGGGGTCAATTGGGTCTCGGTGGTCATGTGAGACTCCTTTCGGGAGGGAGAAATGTTGGTCTGCCGCTCGGTACGGTTCAGAGACGCGGGCCCTCTCCCCCCAGCCCCCTCTCCCAAAGCTGGGCGAGGGGGAGATGGTTTGCTTCGAAACGGATCTGGCGTTAAATCAACTCTCCGGTGCTCCCCCTCACCCAGCATTGGGAGAGGGGGCTGGGGGGAGAGGGCCCGCGTCTCTGAACCGTACCGAGCGACAGACCTGAGTAGTGTTCAGGATTAGCATAGCCGAAGGCCGTAAGGCTGTAAAGCAAGAAAGCGTGCTATAATGCACCGTCCGTCATTCACTTTTTCTCCGGGGTAACTCGACATGATACGGCATCTACCGGCAGTGTTGGTCCTGCTGTTTTTCTGTGCCCTCGGCGCGCTGGCGCAGGCATGGGACGGGGCGGAGGTGCGCTCGCATCCGGCGACGTTCCTCTCCGGGGTGGCGTCGGGCATCCTGGTGCACGAGGCCGCGCATACCGTGGTGGCCACCGCCTACGGATTCGACGTCCGCCTGCACAACCTGTCCATCGTCTACTCCGGTGGGCCGATGTCGGACAGCCAGCACCTGCGCATCGCCTCCGCGGGCATCGAGTCGCAGTGGCTGCTGTCCGAGTGCGTGCTGCGTGGGGCGGAGAAGAAGGACGAGCCGTTGAAGGCGTTCAAAGCCGGCCTGGTCGTCTCGGAGCTGGCCGTCGGCGCCGCTTACCTGACCGTGCTGAAGGATAACGACGAAGGCGACCTGGTCGGCATGGCCCAGGCCACCGACCTTTCCACCGATCAACTTGCCCTGCTGGTCGCCATCCCCGCCGCCCTCGACGCCTGGCGGCTGTTTGGCAAAGACGTGCCAAAGTGGGTGCCGGACGTGTCCCTGGGTTACAAAGGCGCGGCGATTGCTGCGACGTGGACGTTTTGATGCTCAGGGACTGTCCCGAGCCCACATGACCAATGCCCGTTACACGTATTGAACTCCTGGTAACATGACCACGGGACTGTCTCCCCATCGTGGTCAGGCTTACCTCTCGCAAGCGGGGTGATGCTCAGGGACTGTCCCGAGCCCGCAGGACCAATTCCCGTTACCCGCATTGAACGCCTGGTAACATGACCACGGGACTGTCCCCCCATCGTGGTTCGGCTAACCTCTCGAACGCGGGGGGACAGTCCCGTGGTTATATAACCGGATATTGAGGGAGGCGACCGTCACTGGTCCCGCGGGCTCGGGACAGTCCCTGAGGCTTCCCGTTACTCGATTACCACCATCGCTTTCAATACCCCATCGCGGATGCCGTGGACCAGGTCCATCCCTTCGGTAATGCGCTCCAGCGGGAAGCGGTGGGTGACGATCTCCTCCGGCTTGATGACGCCGGCGGCCATCATGCGGAGGGCGGGCTCCAGCGCGAAGTTGGAGCGGCGGGCCATGATGATGGTCAGCTCCTTGCGGCGCAGCAGGTGCACCCACAGCGAGACTTGATCCACCGCGGGGATGCCGATGATCACCGTTTTGCCGGTGGGACGCACGCACTGGGTGGCGTCGTCGATGGCGCCCTGATCGCCGGCGGCTTCGAAGGCCACGTCGATGGTGGCCGCGCGTTTGATCTCCTCGTGCGCGGTTACCGCCCGCGGGTCGAGCACCAGGTCGGCATACAGCTTCGCATTCTCCCGGCGTGAGGGCACCGGATCGGTCATCGCGATGAAGGAGACGCCGGCGGCGCGCGCGGCCATCGCCGTGACGATGCCGATGGGGCCGCAGCCCATGATGGCGATGCGGTCGCCCATCTTCAACTGCGCCAGATTCACCGCGTGCACGCCCACCGCCATCGGCTCCAGCGTGGCGGCCGCTTCGAAGGTCACGTTGTCCGGGATCTTCACGCACTGCCGGTCGGCGTAGAGGTGGTATTCCTCGAAGGTGCCGTCGATCGGCGGCGTGCCCAGGAACTTCACGGACGGGCAGCAGTTCGGGTGGCCGGAGCGGCAGATCTCGCAGTCGCCGCAGGGCAGCGCCGGCTCCAGCGCCACGCGGTCGCCTACCGCCAGCCCGCTCACGCCCGCGCCGAGGGCGGCCACTTCGCCCGCCGGCTCATGCCCGAGCACGAAGGGGTACTTCACCACCGCGTCGCCGATGCGCCCGTCCACGTAATAATGCACGTCGCTGCCGCAGATGCCGATGGCGCGCAGCCGCACCAGCACCTGGCCCGGCCCCGGCTGCGGCACCGGTCGCTCAATCAGTTCGATCCGCCCCACGCCCGTCTGCACCGCCGAGCGCATGGTGGCGGGAATGCTCTTCAAAGTCGCTTGTTGGGTAGTCATATTGATAATTTTCGTCCTTTGGGGCGGGGTTCCTTCTCGTTCTGATGACGGAAAGCTGTTCCTGGTGAGGATCAGGCCGGCGGGCCGGTAGGTTCGCGGGAGCCATGGGAAAAATGGGAGTGAATGAGAAAAATGGGGATGGGAAAACCTTTTCCTATTCCCCATCCCCATTTTTCCTATTCACTCCTATTTTTCCCATGGCTCCCGCGAACTTACTGGCCCGCCGACCCGATCCTCACCAGGGCAAACACTTTGGGGGACAAACCGGGAAAAAGCGCCAAAACAGGTTTAAAACTGCTCATTTTTGGGTATAAAGTGAGCAATCTCCCGCAATACCTGCCAATTTCCAGATCCCGAGTTATCCCGAAAATACGCACAAAATGTTCCCCAGGCCGGGGATCTGCGGGGATCTGCTTACTCGCGGGCGGGACCCCGATAAATCGGGGCAGGCTGCCCGCGCTCCAGGCGGAACAGATACACGGCGCAACCGATCATCAGCAGGTTGCGGAAGACGGCGAAGCGGGCGGATTCCAGGAAGTGCAGGATGGGGGAGGTGTCGCTGACGCCGAAGGCGGCCAGGTTCAGGCAGCCGCAGGCGATGTCCAGCCCGCGCGCCCAGGCCTGCGCGGTGGCGGCGAGGAACACCAGGCTCATGCCGAGTACCAGCCCCAGCGCGGCATCCGACCAGAGGTTGCCGAGCAGCAGCAGGCCGCAGAGCAGCTCCAGCCACGGCAGGATGATGGCGGTGAGCCGCAACAGCGCCTCCGGCAGCGGCAGGCGGTAGGCAAAGAGATCGCCGAGGAAGAGCGTGGGATTGGCCAGCTTGGAGACGGCCGCCGCAATGAACAGCAGCGCCAGCAGCCAGCGGAGCACGGCCGGACCGTCGATAGTGATCACAATGCTCAAGGCGCGCCGGTGGGTGCGTCGTTCGCCGGCAGTACCTGTTGACGTTGCCATTCGGTGAATCCTCCCGCGAGATAGGCGACATGGCGGTATCCGTAGTCCTTCATTAACGCTAGCGCGCAGCGCAGCGAAAGGCCACAGTCGTCATCGCTGCAGTAGACGACGATCCAGGTCTCCGTGTTGTGGTCCTGCCCAAACGCCGGCATCACCTCCGCCAGATTGGCATACGGCAGCGAGACGGCGCCGGGAATGGCGCCGGCCTGGAAAGCGCTCGGCGGGCGGGCGTCCACCAGCATGGCGCCGTGTTCCGCCATCCACTGCCGGGTCTCCGCCCAGGTGACGGCGGGCGGCCCGCCGGCTTCCGGCTGTACGGCTGCACAGATGGGCAACGTTTGATTTTGATACGGGCTGCCGGCGGTGATGACTGGTGGCGTGACCGGCAGCGACTCATTCTGATAATGCGCCGGCGCCGGTTTCACCGGGGTACGTGCCACCGGAGCGGGTTTGACCGTGGCTTTCGGCTGCGCGGGGGGCACGCTGGCCAGTGCCGGCGTCGTCTTTTCAGTATTGACCATGGGTGAAAGGACAGGCGACTTACCGGCCGCATGCATGGGCGTGGTCGGCACTGCTCTCGCCGGCACCGGCTGCCAGGAGAGCCCCAGCGGGTTGGTCCGGTTAAAGGTCAGACCCAGTGCCGCCGCCAGCAGCACCAGCGCCAGCATCCGGCTCACCAGTCGTGATGACCAGTTCATTTCCACGGTCGCGTCCTCTGCTTCACGCGGACTAATTATGGCACACCGTCCCCTGGCAGGCGGCCAGCGCGTTATTGATCTCCGCCTCGAAGGTGACGTAGGGAAGGGCACCGACGATTTTGCCGCCGGTCAGGCTATCCTTCCCCGCGGTTGTGCCCAGCACAAAGGTAGGGGTGCCGATCATGCCGATGGCGTTGACGTCCATCACATCGATGGTGATGATCGGCTGGAATTTATCGGTGTTCAGGCTGGTGGTGAATTTGCCCATGTCCAGGCCCAGGTTGCGGGCGTATTTCAGCAGGTCATCGGGCGCCAGCGCCGTGTTGTTGGCGAACAGGGCGGCACGCATCTCCCAGAATTTGTTCTGCTCGGCCGCGCACAACGCCGCCTGCGCCGCCTTGGTGGCAAAGGGATGGAGCTGCAGCAGCGGGTAATTGCGGCTGAGGTAGCGCACCTTGCCGGTGTCGATAAAATTCTTCTTGATTTGCGGAAAGACCGTATCCATATACTGCTTGCAGAGCGGGCATTGATAATCGATAAATTCCACCATGGTCAGCGGGGCGGTGTCGCTGCCGAGCGCAGGCCCGCCGCGCAGGGGCAGCGTCACCGGCGCCGTCTGCGCGGCGATGGGGGTCGCTTGATTCTGCGCCATCTTTTCCAGCAGCGCGCGAATCTCCCGCAGCTCCGCCATGATCTGGTCGTTCGTCGCGCCTGTCGGCGCCGGCAATCCGGGCGGCGTTGCGGCGACCGCCGACATGGGTTGATCGAGACCGACCTGCGCCACACCATGCTTGCCGTCGTCGAACCAGATGCGCAGGAACAGCGGGTCCGTGCGGTTCAGCACGGCGAGACTGACGGGGGGCATGCCGAGTGCGGCATCACCAAGCACCACGCTGTACACCCCGTCTTTCACCGGCAGGCGGACGGCGCCGGCCGGTATCCCGGATTTCACCGGTCCGGTATTGCTGGTCCACAGGAAGGCGCCGCCGGCATCCAGCAGCGCGAATTTGAAAGCGCCGGCGCCGGTGAACGTCTTGCCGTCGATGACGATGCGGCCCTGATAATGAAACTGCCGGTCGGGTTCCGCGAGTGCCGGGCCGAGGCTGCAAAGCAGCACGACGGCCATTAGCCAGCAGATACGCATATGATCTCCTCCCGGTGAGAAGCTGGTGATCTGCAGTCATTGTAGGTGATCCGACGGGAAGCCGTGTCGAGGATTACCCCTATCGCTGTCACCTGTCGGCACAGTCATTGGTCACCTGTCGGAACGAGACAATCATGTTTGTGAATGTACCGGTCGCCGTTGAAATCGGTGATAGGATGGGAGACACATCATGATCGCGGAGGGACTTGCCTATGGCGTGGACCTATTATTGTGAGAGCGAGCAGATCACCCTGAGTGCGCCGACGAAAGAGGAGCTCGCGCAGAAGGTCATGGATCACATGAAATCCAATCACGACACCGAGATCAGCATGGACCAGGCGCGGGAGAACGTGGAGAAAGACGCGAAGCAAAGCGCGGCGTGAGGGGAGACCTGCGTTAGTTGACGATGCGGCAGTCTGGAGGGGGCTGCCGCATTTGCGTGTCCGGGAGCGGTCCGGTATAATACCTCCCGGCATGGGTTTTGGCGGTGCAGGCCGCTGGCTCGCTCCACGAAACGATACAGATATGAGGTCGCAGCAATGAAGTCAGTTCCGCAGTATTCCCGCGTGCTCATCAAACTCTCCGGCGAAGCGCTGGCCGGCGATCTGGGCTACGGCATCGATCCCGATGTGGTGTCCGAGATGGCCGGACAATTGAAAGATATCTTCGACTGCGGCGTGGAGATCGCCGTGGTGGTGGGCGGCGGGAACATCTTCCGCGCCCGCACCGGCGTCAAGTCCGGCGGCATCGAGCGCACCACCGCCGATTACATGGGCATGCTGGCGAGCGTGCTGAACGGCCTGGCGCTGCAGGACGCGCTGGAGAAGATCGGCGTGCAGACCCGCGTGCAGACCGCCATCACCATGAACGAGGTGGCCGAACCGTATATCCGCCGCCGCGCGGTGCACCACATGGAAAACGGCCGCATCGTCATCTTCGCCGCCGGCACCGGCAACCCATACTTCACCACCGATACCGCTGCCGCGCTGCGCGCGGCGGAGGTGGGGGCGCAGGCGATCATCAAGGCGACCAACGTGGAAGGCGTCTACGACCGCGACCCGAAGAAGGACGCCAACGCGAAACTGCTGCCGCGGCTGACCTACATGGACGCGCTGCGCATGGGCCTGAAGGTAATGGACGCCACCGCCATCTCGCTGAGCATGGAGAACCGCATCCCGCTGCTGGTGCTGAATATGCGCACGCCCGGCAACCTGATGAAGGTCATCTTCGGTGAGGCTATCGGAAGCACCATCGTGGCGGATATGGATTAGTCGGACCGTGACAAAGGAATCCAGGCCGTGACATCGAATGAGATACCAGGCACCGCCGGTTTACTTTGATGAGGAGGTTGTTATGCCATCAACTGCCGATATTCTGAAAGACGCCGAACACCGCATGCAGGGAGCGGTGGACGCTACCATGGACGAGTTCCGTCACATCCGCACCGGGCGGGCCAATCCCGTCATGCTGGAAGGCATCGACGTGGATTATTACGGCACGCCGACCCCCATCTCGCAGGTGGGCAACATCTCCGCGCCCGAGCCGCGCGTGCTGGTGATCAGCCCGTGGGATAAAAGCATGCTGGGCCCGATCGGCAAGGCCATCCTGAATTCCGATTTGAGCCTGAACCCGAACAACGACGGCCAGGTCATCCGCCTGGTGCTGCCGCCGCTCACCGAAGAGCGCCGCAAGGAATACGCGAAGCTGGCCGGCAGAAAGACGGAAGAAGGCAAAATCGCCATCCGCAACGTCCGCCGTGACGCCATCGAACACCTGAAGAAGGCGGAAAAGGCCAGCGAATTCTCCGAGGACGATTCCAAGCGCGCCCAGGAGAAGATGCAGAAGCTGACCGACGACTACATCAAAAAGCTCGACCAGGCGCACGACCACAAGGTGGCGGAGATTATGGAAGTGTAGGGAAGAGGGGTTAGAGATAAGGGATTAAGGGGCAGCCGCAAGGCTGCCCCTCTTTTGTCATCCTCGTTATCTTGCATATCCAATCCATCCCTGTTAATGACTCCGCACGATTGCATCGGTCATTTTCGCCACCCGCGCCATCTCCTTCACGTCGTGCACGCGGACGATGTCGGCCCCATTGTGGATGGCGATGGCGATGGTGGCGGCGGTGCCCTCCACGCGCTCCTCGGGGGGGAGGCCGCCGAGGACTTTGCCGATGGTGGATTTGCGCGAGGTGCCGGCGAGCACGGGCTGGCCGTAGGAGGTGAGCTCGCGCAGGCGGCGGAGGAGTTCCAGGTTGTGCTCGACGGTTTTGCCGAAGCCGAAGCCGGGGTCGAGCACCACCTGCGCGCGCGGGATGCCGGCTGCTTCGGCTATCTCCGTGGATTCTTGCAAGTAGTCGCAGACTTCGGTCATCAGATCTTCGTAGTGGGGATGCTGCTGCATGGTGCGCGGCGTGCCCTGGATATGCATGATCACCACCGCGGCGCCCGCTTCCGCCGCGACAGCAGCCATCTCCGGGTCGAAGCGCAGGCCGCTGATATCGTTGACGATGGTCGCCCCGGCGCGCACGGCTTCGCGGGCGACGGCGCTTTTGTAGGTGTCGACGGAGATGGGCACGGGAAAGCGTTCCGCGAGGGCGGCGATCACCGGCACTACCCGGCACAGCTCCTCCTCCAGCGGCACTTCCTCCGCGCCCGGGCGGGTGGACTCGCCGCCCACGTCCAGCATGTCGGCGCCGTCCGCCACCATGCGCTCCGCCCGCAGCACCGCCGCCTCCACGCTGTCTCCCAGTCCGTCGCCGGAGAAGGAATCCGGGGTGGTATTGAGGATGCCCATCACGTAGGTCTTTGCTCCGAGCGGCAGATCATGCCGGCCGCAACGGAGCACGCCGTTGGGCCGATCATACTGCGCCAGCGCCGCCAGCACGGCTTCCGCCAAGTCCGTCGGCCCGCCCATCTCGCGATATTGCGCCTCGGTGCCGATCAGCAGCATCGCGCCGTCTTTCAGCACCGCCTCACCGCCCACCGCGCGCAAGCTCTGCCGCAGCATGACGGCCGCGGGAGCGGGTATGCCATCCAGCCGGATGAGCCGCAGCAGTGCCCGCGGCGCCAGCGACGGGCTGGCGCCGAGACGTGAGAGTTCGCGGGTAAGGTCGGATTGGTTGGAAACGGAGAGGATGCGAGTTTGCATGTTGATTCCTTTGTTTGGTGGGCTTGCCTAGACGCGGGCCCTCTCCCCCCGGCCCCCTCCCCCAATGCTGGGGGAGGGGGAGTTTTATAGACGAGGGGTGGATTTATTGTTGATTACGTTGATTATGCGCAGGAGGACGGATTCAATATCTGTGATTACCTCTTCATTTCTGAAGCGTAAGACATCGATGCCGTATGCTCCTAACGCATCGGTCCGGAGTTCATCGTGAAGCTCGTTTCCGATATGACTGTCGCCGTCGACTTCGATCGCCAATTTATACTGTGGGCAGTAGAAATCGAGGATGAAGCGCCCGATGGGATGCTGCCGGCGAAATTTCACTCCCATCAGTGTCTTCCTCCGCAACACTTCCCAGAGAATAGCTCCGCAGGCGTCATCTCCTTCCGCAGCACATGCGCCGCTTCCTCAACCTCTGCCGTCGATCCTCGAACTCTCTTCGTATAAGCCATCTGTTGATCCTCATTTCAATAAAAATATCGAATAAGTGACCAAAAATAGCTCCCCCTCCCCCAGCATTGGGGGAGGGGGCCGGGGGGAGAGGGCTCGCCTCCAGGCAAGCCACTGAATCAATGCACGATCTTCGGCTCGCTCTCACCGCTGAAGTCCTCGTCGGTGAAATCGACGGTTTGCAGCATGATGAGGCCGAGTGGGCTGAGGAGGTAATTCGCCTGGTGCAGGGTCAGCTCGGGGTCGCGCTGGAGTTGCATGCGGAAGTTCAGGTCCATCTTCGCCCGCGCCACCAGTTGTTCGAGTTGCACGCGGTCGAGCACGTTGATCGCCTCCATGGCGGTGGAGCCGATCTCACCGCGCTGGTCGATGGCGGTGGCGCGCAGGAAGGAGGCCATGGCGGGCTGCAGTTGGCCGAGTGCCTGGAAGATGACGCCCAGCTTGAAATGATGGTAGGGCTGGTCGGGATCGACCTGCACCACCTGCCGCAGGATGTCGCGCGCCTGGGCCAGGCTGCCTTGCTGGTAGTAGCCCCAGGCCAGCAGGTCGAGGGCGGTCGGGTCCTGCGGATTGTTGGCGAGCAGGCGCTCCGCGTGCGGGATGAGCTCCGGCGCGGCGCTGTCCTGCTGCAGCAGCTCTGTCATCAGGCCCAGCAGGTCGGCATCGCCCGCGTTGTCTTTCAGGAACAGGTCCATGCAAACGATCGCCTCGCGGATGCGCCCGGCCTCGTAGAGCACCATCGCCAGCCGCCGCACGCTCTCCGGGTCTTCCGGCGCCATCGACATGGCGCGCTCCAGCATGGCGATGGAGGCGTCGATGTCGTCCAGCCGGTAGTCGGCAAAGGCGAGCTGGTGCATGGCCTGCACCGAATCGGGATCGAGCTCCAGCGCGCGGGCGGCGAGGGCATGGGCGTCCTCAAACCGATCCTCCAGCAGCGCGATGTGCGCCAGCGCGCATTTATGGGCGGGGTTGTCCGGGTCAAGGATGTCGGCATGCACGTAGGCGGATTTCGCCAGGTCGAAGTTGTCCTGCGAGCTGAAGGTGAAGCCGAGTTCGGCGTAGACCCGCGGGTTCTCCGGGTCCAGCTCCGCCGCGCGCTCCAGCAGGGCGAAGGCATCGTCCAGACGGCCCAGCTCGTTCAGGCAAAACGCCTTCGCCAGCAGCGCGTCGCGGAAGATGGCCGGCAGCAGCAGCACACCTTTCGTCTGCTTCGGTCCGCCCTTCTCGCCTTCGATGCGGTACACGCGGTCGCGCCGCCGCCGCGGCAGCCGGCGCAGCACCTTGTCGAAATACGCAATCGCATCTTCCAACATGCCCGCATCCACCAGCTCTCGCCCGGTGTGATAAGCTTCCCGAATCGATTCGAGCTCGTCTGAATTGAACTTCGGCACGCAGCCCCGCCTTTCAGTGACTAAATAACTCTTTCGCCGTTCTTTTCCGGATTCCTGCCGGATTTGCTCCCGCAGAAATGTACGAGTACCTAACAGTTTTGGGTGATAATGGAACAGGGACATGCACGGAAGGCTTTGATCAGGGAGGATCGGGTCGGGAGGCCGGTCGGTTAATGAGGGTCATAGGAAAAATGGGAGTGAATGGGAAAAATGGGGATGGGAAGAATGAGAAACTTCCCATGAACGCACCAACACATTTTTCCCATTCACTCCTATTTTTCCTATGACCCTCATTAACCGACCGGCCTCCCGACCCGATCCCCTCACAAGCAAGCCTCTTGCAATAAATCCCTCAGAACACTATTGACAATTCTGTATGCTTCAAGTAATATTCTGCCATCGTTCAGTAGGGAGGGACCCCATGTCAACAGTTCTGGTTCAGCGGCAGGGTCTGCTCGCCGCGCTTGCCCGGCGGAATTTGAGCCAGGCGAAGTTCGCGAAGCAGCTTGGCTGCAGCCCCGGCTATCTGTCCGAGCTGCTGCAGGGGCGCTATCAACCTTCGGCGGAATTGCGCGATCGCATGCTCGCCGCGCTGAACACCCCGGCATTCGGCGACATCACGCCGGTGCAGTGGGACGACCTGTTTACCACCGTTGCCGACGCGGAAACCGGCGGAAAGGAAGAGGCTGCGATGAGCAGAATTATCATTTTCGACACCACCCTGCGCGATGGCGAGCAATCGCCGGGCGCCAGCATGAACATCGAAGAGAAGTTAGAGGTGGCCCGCCAGCTCGCTCGTCTCGGCGTGGACGTGATTGAAGCGGGGTTCCCGATCTCCTCCGATCGCGACTTTGAGGCGGTGCGCGCCATCGCCGCCGAAGTGCGGGGGCCGATTATCGCCGGATTGTGCCGGGCGAACGAGGCGGACATCCGCCGTGCTGCCGACGCCCTGGCCGTGGCGCCGCGCAAGCGCATCCATACCTTCCTCGCCACCTCCGACATTCACATGGAATTCAAGCTGAAGAAGACGCGCGAGGAAGTGCTGGCGATGGCGGTGAAGGCGGTGAAGCTGGCGCGCGAGCTGTGCGACGACGTGGAGTTCTCCGCCGAAGACGCCACACGCTCTGACGTGGACTTCCTTTGCCAGATCATCGAGGCGGTCATCGACGCCGGCGCCACCACGGTGAACATCCCGGACACCGTCGGCTACACGATGCCCGAGGAATTCGGGACGCTCATCGCCACCATTCGGTCGCGCGTACCGAACATAGACAGGGCGGTCATCAGCGTGCACTGCCACAATGACCTGGGGCTGGCGGTGGCCAATTCGCTGGCCGCGGTGCGCAATGGCGCCGGGCAGGTGGAATGCACCATCAACGGCCTGGGCGAGCGCGCCGGCAACGCCTCGCTGGAGGAAGTGGTGATGGCCATGCGCACCCGCGGCGACCTGTACCATGCCACCACCGGCGTCAACACGCACGAAATTGTCCGCACCAGCCGCCTGGTCAGCGACATCACCAGCATCCCGGTGCAGCCGAACAAGGCCATCGTCGGCGCGAATGCCTTCGCCCATGAGGCGGGCATTCACCAGCACGGCATGCTGGCCAACAAGCTGACCTACGAAATTATGAATCCCGAGGACGTGGGCGCGGGCGAGAGCAAGCTGGTGCTGGGCATCCACTCCGGCAAGCACGCCATTCTGCGCAAGCTGCTGGAGATGGGCTACGAGATGCCGGACGATCAGCTCGACAAGGTGGTCCAGCGCGTGAAGGAAGTGGCGGAGAAGAAGAAGCAGATCACCGAACGCGACCTGGAATCCATCGTCATGGACGAGACGAAGCTGGTGGACGAACGCTTCCGTCTCGAATATATGCACGTGGTGTGCGGTTCCGAGGTGATCCCCACCACGACGGTGCGCCTGTTGTGCAACGGGACGGCCATCACCGAGGCGGGGGTCGGCGTCGGGTCGGTGGATTCCGTGTATAAAACCATTGCCGACGTGGTGAAGCTGCCCCACCGGTTGCTGGATTACGTGGTACATTCCATCACCGGCGGCACCGACGCGCTCGGCGAGGTGACGGTGCGCATCAGCGACGACGACGGCCACATCTTCTCCGGTCGCGGCGCCAGCACCGACATCATCGACGCCAGCGCCAAGGCCTACGTGCAGGCCTTGAACCGGCTGGCCAACCACCTGCCCAACGTGCAGGCGACGGATCAGTTGGAAACGGTGTAAAGGGAACGGTAGTTCGTAGTAACGCCGTGAGTTTATGCAATTTCTCCTGATAGAATCAGGACAAATTGATCACAAACCCATATTGTGCAACTTGGAAATGCTGGTACTTTATTGCCAAATTTTCGGTGGTCGCAAGTTGCACAATAATAGGCGCGTGCCCGTCACCTGGCATAAAGCTCGTGTGTAACTAAAGAGAAGACTTTTCGTTTTAGTTTGGTTACGAGCTTTATGCCAGGTGACGGGCACGCGCCTCACGGCGCTACTACGAGCCCACCTTTCCTCGTTATTGGAAACAAGCCGGCACCGCGTTGACCGAACGCTTTGCAAAGGGATAAGATGGAGGCATGATGCAGACGAATGAGAGCGCGCGTCTGACCATCCGCGAATTCGGGCCGGAGACGGAGTCGGACGCGGTGGCGCTGATCAATGCCTATATCGCGGGCTGGCCGTATTGCCGGCCCATCGACCGGCCGCTGCTGGCCTACTGGCGAACGCTGGGCGAGATCTTGCAGCCGCAACACATGCTGCTCGCGTATGTCGACGGCGTGCCGCGGGCCTTTCTGCACGGCGAGGTGCGGCCGCGATACGGATTCATCCACCTGCTGGCGACGGCGCCCGGGGCAGTGGCGGAGGGCAGGCGCCTGGTGGACGAATTCGAGGCGCGCGCCGCCGAAACCGGAAAGCGGGAGCTGACCGGGCCGTCGTGGAGCTCGGCGCTGTTTTATGCCGGCTACATCCTCGGGCGCGAGCCGTGCCAGCCGCATTGGGCGACGGATACCACGCAGGTCTTCGTGCACAGCGGCTACCGCATCGGCACACCGGGAGTGCTGATGAAAGCCGACCTGACGCCGGAGATCGCGCTGGAGCCGCTGCCGGCGGGCTACCTGCTGGACGAGGTGGAGTTCCCCCCCGAATTTGACGCGCAGCCGTTCTGCTACATCGCCCGGCATGAGGGGGGACAGGTTGCACTGTGCGGCGCGCGCCTGTACCCGCACCTGGCGGCGCCGGGGGGCGGCAGCATCGGCCAGGTCGGCCACGTGAATACGCAGGAAATGCACCGTGGCAAAGGCCTGGCGCGCATATTGACCAAATACTGCCTGCACCGTCTGCGCAAGATGGGTGCGGTCGAATCGCTGCTGGCCACCAGCCTGGACAACTTCCCCGCCCTCGCCGCCTATGAACGCGCCGGGTTTGTGCGATGGGAATTGATGCCGGTGTGGTCGAAGGCAATGAAGTGAAAGCCTTAGGGACTGTCCCGACCCAGCAGAACCAGAGCGCGTTAACCTGTGTTAATGCTCGGTTACAGGATCAGCGGGACTGTCCCCTGATATGCACAAGCTTACCTATGTCAGGGGACAGTCCCGCTGATCCTGTTACCGAGCATTATTGTCGTGAAACAAGCTTCGGTTCCGCTGAGCCGGGACAGTCCCTGAGCAGGGCCGACTGATTAGACTTTAATAAAGAGGTATTCCCATGCCATTCATTCCCGAGCGACCGGTCACCATCGAGAAGGTGCGGTTCGGCGAGCGCTGGTTTCCGTTCCTGTTCCGCATGCCGGACGGTATGCTGGTGATGACCATCGAATATAACTTCGACACCCATTGGGCGCCGAATCTGCGCATCGTCTCGGCGGATAACGGGAAGACGTGGGCGTATCCGACGGAGTATGTGCCGCGGGTGGCATGGTGCCATGCGTTTCAAGACAATGAGCTGTTTGAGATCGACTCCTACGGCATCCGCGATCCGCGGACGGGCGACGCCGTCTATTTCGGCGCCTGGAGCCATCCCGCCCGGCCGAACGATCAGCCCTGCAAGGAATTCGTGCGGATGCGCGGGGTGACGCAGCGCGGCATGACGCTGGCGCAACTGCACGGCTGCCCCACCCACCCCTGGTGGAACCTGTGGAATACGCTGCTCGGTAAAGCCGATGTCTCGGCGGATGAGGTGATTATTTTCGGCCCCTACCTGACCAGCGGCGTGGAGATGCCGGACGGGCGCTTGATCGCCGCCGGATACTGGAGCCACTGCGCGATCTACGAGTCGAGCGACCGCGGGCACACCTGGGATGAGGTGGGCATTATCAGCGACCCGGCGCAAGGCGGGCCGGAGGCGAACGAGACGGCGCTGCAACTGCTGCCGGACGGCCGCCTGTATGTCGTGATGCGCACGGAGAATACCGTCGTCGGCTACGGCGGACAGTTCACGCACGCCTGGTCCGCGGACGAGGGCCGCACGTGGACCACTCCGGAGCCGCTGGTGCTGCAGGACGAGCCGGACCACCGCGTCGGTTGCGCCTGGCCGGCGATGACGCAACTGGCGGACGGCACGCTGGTGCTGGCCTACGGGCGGCCGGGCAAAAACCTGGTCTTCGATCCCACCGGCACCGGCACGGCGTGGCAGGGGCGTCTCGACCTGCACGCGTGGGAGTTGGATACCCAGGCCCAGAACGGCGTGCCCTCCGAACAACGCCTGCGCGGCGTGGTGGGCGAGGACTGGACGAAGCGGATGGACCGGCATACCGACTCCGGCGACTACCTGGGCGTCGTCGCTACCGGCGAGCGTGAGTTGCTGGTGGTATACGATGTGCACGCGTATGTGGAGAACTGGAATGCGTATCCGATCAACGGCGTGCGGATGGTGAAGGTGCGGCTGGGGTAAGGCCTGCGAGCCCAGGGGGGCATATGCGCGTTCAACGCTCACCATATTTGATGGCCGACAGGCAGGGCGATGCCGTCCATGCCCACGGGGAGAGTTATGCCGACCCGGCCGGCAACCGCATGATCGAATCGATTCTCTATCATGCCTACAATGGGAATATGTACTACAATCGGCTGATGTACCGCCGCCTCTCGGAAGATGGCGGGCGCACCTGGGAACCGAGCGGGTCCATTTTCGCCACCGATCCGAACAACCCCATTACCTGCGAGCGCACGGCGCCGCGGCATTTCCTCGATCCGCAGACCGGCCTGTTGCTCGCCTATTATTCGGACTGGACAGTCAAAACGAGCGATCAATTCGCCGTCGAATCGACCGACGGTACGGCGCGGATTTTCTACGAGATCTCACGCGACGGCGGCCGGACCTGGGAAGCCCCGCGCCAGGTCATCCACCGCGGGGCGGATTATGATGCCAATCACTGGCTGCCGGAGGTGCAGTATCGCCGCAACGGCGCCTGGGCGGAGGCCAGCCCGGCAGTCTACCTGGCGGACGGCACGGTGGTCATCGGTTTCGTGAAGTCCCCGGTGGACGAGAACGGCGGGATTTACAACCCCTACGGCGGCTACTGGTACGAAGTCGGCTTCCTGCGCGGGCAATGGAATGCCGACCGGACCGAGCTGGAATGGGAGATGGGCGAATACCTGAAGGTGCAGCCGGAGGAGTCCTGCGTCGGCTGCTGCGAGCCGGACCTGATCTTGCTGCGCGACGGGCGGCTCTTCACCACCATGCGCTGCCAGGGGTGGATTCCCAACGACGTGCCCAGCGCGCGGCGCAGCGCCGTCTCCGCGGACGGCGGGTTGACCTGGTCCACCCCGGAAGTCTTACGTTATGACGACGGCAGCCCGGTGCACGTGCCTGCCGCCTTCTCCGGCTTCCTGCGTTCTCCGAACACGGGCAAGGTCTACTGGTTCTGCAATATCCTGGACCACCCCGTCTACGGTCAGGTGCCGCGCTACCCGCTGACCATTGCCGAATTCGACGAGGAGCGCCTGTGCATCCTGCGTCACACCGTGCGGGGGGTGCAGGACCTGCCGCCCGGCGCACCCCCTTGCACCAATGAAATGCCTTCCACCTCGGAGGAATGCGGCCGCCGCTACACGAATTTCGGCTACTACGTCGATCGCGACACCGGCGAATTCGTCCTTGTCATGCCGGAGATGCCGAAAGTGAGCTGGGACGATTTCACGTCGGATTGCTACGCCTGGCGCATCGATTTAGAAGAATGACGGCGGTTGAGCGGTATTTGTCTAAGGGAAACGACTGCCGTATTGCGTAAACCGGGGAATAATAGCGCGGGGGAGGAAGAACGATGGCGCAATTTGGGATGAAAACCCTCGTGCCCGGCACGATGGAATCCGTGAAAGAGCAGGTGGTGCAGGCGCTGAAGGCGCAGGGGTTCGGCGTGCTGACGGAGATCGACGTGCGGGCGACATTGCAGGCGAAGATCGGCAAGGAGATCGAGCCGTACCTGATCCTCGGCGCATGCAACCCGACGCTGGCCTACGAGGCGCTGGCCGTCGAGCGGGACATCGGCCTGCTGCTGCCTTGCAACGTGGTGCTGCGCAGCGTGGGTAACGACATCGAAGTGAGCATCATCGACCCGGAAGTGATGTTCTCCGTGCTCGACGAAAAAAGCAAGGAACAGCTCGCGCCGAACGCGGTCGATGCGAAGCGGCGGCTGCAAGCGGTGATTGAGTCGCTGAAATAAACTAGCCTCCAAACGAGAGTTGTTTGTAGTCAGCCACGCAACGAAGCGAAGTGGCGTTCGTGTATAGGAGAGCTTACCTATCAACGAACGCCACTTCGCTTCGCTGCGTGGCTGACTACGAACAACTCTCGTTCGGGAGACTTGCAGGAATCCGGCAACGGATGTGCAAAAATACACTCTGTGAACCCATCCACCTCCATCGAGCAACGCCTTGTCCTCCACGTCCCCGGCGCCGCGCGGCTGCCGGTGGTGATCGCCGGGTCGCTGATCGGGTTCTTCACGCAGTCGCTGATGGCATACCTGGGGCCGTTGTATTTCCCGGCGCAGGGGCTGCCGAAGAACGCGTGGGAGACATGGGGATTCTACGGCGTTCTCGCCTGGGTGCTGGGGTCGCCGCTGGCGGGGGCGCTGGGGAACCACCTGGGCGAGCGGGCGACGTGGGCGCTGGGGCTGATCACCTACATCGCCGGAGTGGCCATCGTGCTATTCCTGCATGGGCAGGGCACGCTCACCATGGCCGGACTGAGCATCGCCGCCGCCTTGATCGGCATCGCCGGGGCGCTGATCTGGGTGGGCAGCATCTCCATGACGCAAGCGGTGCCGGCGGAGCGGCGCAGGCTGGCGAACAGCCTGATGATGGCCTCGATGGGGCTCGGCGCCACCCTGGCGCCGCTGGCCGGCAACCTGCTGATCCGGCTGAGCGGCCATCTGTGGGGAACGACCGGAGGCCGGCCGTTTTACCTGCCGTTCCTCGTGCTGATCGGGTTCAGCGCCGCCTGCGCTGTGCTGCTCTGGGGCTGGGGCCAATACCCGCGCGGAAAGGCGGACGCCGCGCCGGGTGGCGGCATCTCCTGGCTGGCCGCCCTCTCCATCGCCCGCACGCCGGTCTTCCTGTGGATCATCCTGCCGCTGTCGCTGATGAGCTCCATGCTGTTCCAGGCGACGAATATCTACCTCCCCTACCGCGCCGGCGACGGCCACATCGGGCTGATTCAGGGTTCGGCGGATCACGGTTGGGCGATGCTGACCACGCTGGGTTACGGGGCGCAGCTCGTCGGCGGCCTGCTGGTCGGACTGTTGGCGGGAAAGCGCCTCTCCATCCGCATCGCCGGGCTCATCCTGGCCGCCTTTGCCGCCTTCAGCCTGGGCATCGGCTTCGCCCCCTCCGCGCTGTGGCTCTTCGCCGCGGTGACCCTTTTCGAGATGACCCGGCAGTTCGTGCGCTGGCTGCAGACCGGTTACGTCTCCGAGTTGGTGCCGGAAGGCGTGCGCCCTACCGCCATCGGGCTGTCCGTCATGCTCAGCGGCGTGGGCGGCGTGCTGTTCACCTTCGTCATGCGCCGCCTGCAGTCGCCGAACGCGCCGACGTTTCAATCGTGGTTGCCGTTCGTCATCGCCGCGGGGATCGGATTGCTGGGGACGGGGTGGCTGCTGGTGGTGAAGAAACCAGCCATCGAATAATCTCTTACCAGGTCCCTGTCTCGATTTTAATCCCGAGGGGGACTGCTTACGGCAGATACGCCCCCGTCCCCCGCAACCCCCGCTGCAATTCCTCCACCGCAACCGCGCGCACATCGCCGCCGGCGTCCACCGCCAGCGCCGCCGCCAGGCCCGCCGCCTGGCCGGTGATATAGCAGCCTGGCATGACGCGCACGGAGGCCTGCAGGAAACGGTCCGCGCTCAGGCAGCGGCCGGCGACCAGCACGTTGGTGAGATCGCGCGGCACCAGCGAGCGGTACGGGATGCCGTAGCTTTCGCCCTGCTCGTAGCGCATCTCGGTAATTTCCTTCACAAACCGCTGATAATCCGCCTCGTCGTTGGCGCGCGAGACGTGGATGTCGACCGGGTAGCTGTAGCGTCCGATTTCATCCGGGAAGCTGGCGCGCGATTTGAAGTCATCCAGGCAGAGCACGTAATCGCCCATGATGCGGCGGCTTTCGCGCACGCCGAGCAGCGCGCCGGTGGCGACCAGCTCCATCCCCTCGAAGCCCTGCAGGTAGCGCTTGTAATAGGCCTCGTATTCCAGCATCGACTTGCGACCCCACAGCAGCGCTTCGGTCAGCGAGCGCTCGTCGGTGGCGTCGACGCCGAAGGTGTGGCCGATGTTGCCGCCGCCGACAGTGTCGCTGATCTTCCACATGCCGGGCAGGTGCTTGTCGCAGTAGCTGAAGACGCCGTCTTTAAACGCCTGCTCGACGAATTTATTCTGCGGCCCGATGCCGGAAGCCCGGTAAGTATCCATGTCCACGTTAGCCCACAGCGAGCAGAGGGTGCCCGGCATCAGGGTGCCTTCCGCGTCGCCCTTCTCGAAGGGCGCGCCTGCCCAGGCGGCCAGGTCGCCGTCACCGGTGCCGTCGATGAATACCTTCGCCTTCACGGCGAAGAGACCACTTTTCGCCCATAGCAACGCCGTGTTGACGCGTCCGTCCGCCGCCTCCACGCCAATCAGGTTCGTGTGAAAGGTGAAATCGACGCCGGCCTCCTGCAGCATGTCGTCATACACGCGCTTCAGCACTTCGGCGCGGATCGAGTAGCCGCCGGTGCGGTGCGCGGGATCGGCGGGCGGGGTGGTGCCGCCGACGCCGATGAGCCGGTCGAGCAGTTCCTCGCCGAAACCCGCCGCCAGGAAGTTGACGCCGTCGCCGAACTGCATGAAGGCCGGCACCAGCCCGGCCGTGCCCATGCCGCCCAGGCAGTTCTGGCCTTCAGCGAGGAACACCGACTTCCCCTGCCGCGCCGCCGCCACCGCCGCCGCGCACCCCGCCGGCCCGCCGCCGGCGATAAAGACATCAACGTCGTACCGCACCGGCAGATTGCGCTCGATACGAATGGTGGGCTCTGACATGATTAATGCTCCTCTGCATGCTGTCCCGGCCCGTTCAGGACCGAATCACACACGACTTAGCGCAGTCGAAAGAAAACAGCGCTATCATACCGTAAAAGCAGCACCGTGCAAATGTTGCCGCGAGCCGACGCGCGCGGGTGGCTGTTGGAGTTTCCGCGGCAGGATTCCGGTCAATTCTGGCTAATACTAGAAGGCAAAGGAAGAAGTTCTCATGCCGGATCTACATCTGCAGCACGTCTACGCCGTCACCATGGACGACCGGTCCACGCTCATCGACGACGCCACCATCGTCGTCTCGGATGCGCGCATTCAGTATGCCGGGCCGGCGGCGGGGGCGCCGGCGCCGAAGCCGGACGCGCGGATCATCGACGGCACGGGCAAGGTGGCGCTGCCGGGATGGATCAACGCGCACACGCACCTGGCGATGACGCTGTTTCGCGGGGCGGCGGACGAGCTGCCACTGAAGGCCTGGCTGGAGGAAAAGATCTGGCCGGTGGAGGCGCATATCACACCCGAGGACGTCTACTGGGCATCGCTGCTCGGTATCGCCGAAATGCTGCGCGCCGGGGTCACCACCTTCTGCGACATGTACTGGCACGTGGAGACGGTGGCCGACGCCGTGCGCGAAAGCGGCATCCGGGCCTGCCTGTCCGGCGTGGTCATCAGCATCCTCCCCAACGCCGAGGCCCAGCTCGACCGCGCCATCGAACGGGTGAAGGCATTCGTCGATGAGGGCCACCCGCGCATCACCCCCTACTTCGGCCCGCACGCGCCGTATACAGTGCCGGCGCCCATGCTGCGGCGCATCATCGAAGCGGCGTCCGAACTGGGTGTAGGCATCAACACACACCTGTCCGAGACCAGCGAAGAGGTGGCGCAGAGCCTGCAGGCCCACGGCATGACGCCCATCGCCTACATGAACCAGGTTGGGCTGTTCCAGGTGCCGACGGTGGCCGCGCACTGTGTGCATCCCACCGAGGAGGAGATCCGCATCCTGGCCGAGCGCGGCGTGGGGGTGGCGCACTGTGCGAGCAGCAACATGAAGCTGGGCTCCGGCATCGCGCCGGTGCCCGCCTTCCGGCAGGCCGGAGTGACGGTGGGACTGGGCACCGACGGCGCGGGCAGCAACAACACGCTGGACGTGATGCGCGAGATGCGGCTGACCGCATTGCTGCACAAGGTGGGCGGCGACCCCACCGCGGTGAGCGCGACGGAGGCGCTGCGCATGGCTACCCACGACGGCGCGCTGGCATTGAACCTGCCGGATCTAGGCGCGCTGGAAGCCGGCAAGCTGGCCGATATTATCCTGCTCGACTTCAATAAATCCCACCTGACCCCCGCCGGCCGCGTGGTGTCCGACCTGGTCTACGCCGCTTACGGGAGCGACGTCGATACCGTCATCGTGCACGGCCAGGTGCTGATGGAAGGCCGCAAGTTATTGATCCTGGACGAGGAGCGGATCCGGGCAAAGGTGAACGAATCGGCAAAGCGGTTATTTCCGGGCTAATCAACACACAAGATAAGTCCTATTCGTCCTATTTGTCCTATCATGTCACTGTATCGCTTTCGAGTTAAGCAAGATAATGGTGATGAAGAAAGGTCAACCATGAAAATCGCATTCAGCACGCTGGGCTGCCCGGAGTGGACGCTCGATGAGATCATCGCCGCGGCGAAGCGGGATGAGTATGACGGCATCGAGTTCCGCGGGCTGCTGGCGGAGATCGACCTGGTGAACGTACCGGAGTTCGCGCCGGTGCGGATCGAGGTGACGCGCAAGAAGCTGGAGGACGCCGGCCTCGGGGTGTCCAGCCTGTCCAGCTCGGTGGCGATAGTCGCCGCTGCCGGGACAGAGGTGGACCGGCGGGAGGCCATTGCGCACACCAAACGGTACCTGGACCTGGCCAAGGAGGTCGGCGCGCAGTGCGTGCGGCTGTTCGGCGGCAACGTGCCGGAAACCATGTCCGCCGACGAAGCCTTCGACCACGCGGCGGCATCGCTGCGCGAGATCGGCGATTACGCGCGCGAGCGCGGGGTGATCGCCGCGGTGGAGACCCACGACGCGCTGATCCGCAGCGACCGCCTGATGGACTTGATCCGCCGCGCCAACCACCCGGCGGTGCAGGTGCTGTGGGACATCCACCACCCCTACCGCATCGCCGGCGAGTCCATCGTGCAGACCGTGGAGCAGCTCAAGGGTCACGTCGTCGCCACCCACCTGAAGGATTCCGTGCTCAGTGCGGAGGGCGAAGGCTTCACCTACACCCTCCTCGGCCACGGCGACGTGCCGCTGAAGGCCGCCTTGCACGCGCTGAAGACGATGGGATATGATGGCTTCCTGACGCTGGAGTGGGAAAAGCGCTGGATTCCGGAGCTCGACGGCCCGGACGTCGCCTTCCCGCAATACGCGCAACAGGTCCGCGCGTGGTTGGCGGAAATATAGCGGTAGTCAGTTGTAATGTGATGACTCTTTCTGATAAGCGGTGGAAGGCACATTCACAGTCTGGAAGGAGGCGAGAGCCCCGCTCGATTCTAGGAAAGCCTACCTATCTCCTGCGGGGCTCTCGCACCCTTCCAGACTGTGAATGTGCCTTCCACCGCTTTCCTGGGAAAGCGTTACCACCCATTCTTCCAAGCTTCCACTCTTCCAACGACTATTGCGCCACCGGCGTGTTCTCTATCACCGGACCTGCCGCTTGTGGAATGAACAGCACCACGCCCTGTTTCACATCGAACTGCACCGAGCCGCCCAGCGCATCCACCAGCGGGCGCACCGGCACGAACAGCGCGCCCAGTGCGTTAAACGACTTCGCGCCGTCGACGGGGAAGGCGACCTGGCTCCCGCCGCGCGTGATGAGCACGGAGCGGGCCGCCGCATCCCACGCCACCGTCGCCCCCAGGGCATCGGTGACGGCGCGCAGCGGCAGGTAGCTTTGCCCGTCATGCTTCGTGGGGCCGACCGGCGTGTTCAACCGGGCGCCGTTGAGCAACACCGGGGTGGCGGAGCCGAGGATGGGCCGAGCCACACCGTCCGCCTGCGCGATGACCGCCGCCAGCTCCGATCCGGTGAAAAGCCCGTCCAGCCCGAAGGAAGCCAGCCGCGCCCGCACCTTCGCCGCCGCATTGGTGCCGTGCCCGTAAACGTCCGGGAAGATGGCCAGATAGACGATGCCGTCCTGCTGGCCGACGGTGACGGTCTGGTAGTCGATGATCACCGGCATGCCGACCCACACGCTGTCAAAGAGCTCGCGGATATGCGCGGGGAAGTGGCGCATGCAACCGTGGGAGACCGTGCGGCCGATGCTGGTCTGCTGATTGGTGCCGTGCAGGCCGTAGCCCGGCGCGCTCAACCCGATCCAGCGGTCGCCCAGCGGGTTGTTCCGCCCGGCAGGCACCCTGCCTCCACCCGCCCACGACGGTTGGTACCAAATCGGGTTCTTCCGCCGGTTGACCACCCGCAATTCTCCCACCGGCGTGTGCCAACCGGCGACACGCCCGATGGAGATCGGATACCAGGCCACCGGCAGCTCATCGGCAAAGCGGAAATCCATCAGTTCCGGCAGGTTGATGACGATCCCGTCCTTCACCAGACCGGACACCTGGTGGCGGCCGGGAATGAGGATGCTGCCGGAGGAAAATCCACGCGGATTGGCCCGCCGCAGGTGCTCGTACCCGACATGCTCGCGGATGCCGATGTCCACCCACGATTCCCCGGGCTGCACGGTGATGGTCCTATTCTCGCCGATGCTCACCGGCAGCCGGCGCAGGCGGGCCGCCAGGTCATCCGGCTGCTTCAACTCCTGCGCGCCGGCCAACATTGCGGTGATGGCGATCAACAGATAAAAGCAACAACTGCGAAACGGCTGCGATACGTGCGACAGCATTTCACGATCCTTCCAATTTGTCGACCGAAATAATCATTCCCTTTCGTCGAGCAATTTCCCTGTTTGCCTGTCAGATTTTAGTCTTCGAATTCGAATTGACCTAATCCCTTTGCGCCTTTGCGCCTTTGCGTGAAACAATCGAGAGTTTCTCGCAAAGACGTAAAGGCGCAAAAGGAATTTTAGGACATCGTTGTTAGTTTCCGAATGGCCTCTTCCACCTTCGGCGGCAGCGGCTCCAGCTGGTGGGTGAGGAGGATGGCGCGGGCGACCGATTCCGCGCGCTCGAGAAGCGAGGGCTGTGGCCGGGCTGGCTCGTAGCTGAAGACGGCGGGCTGCCAGTCGGTGTCGTGCAGGTGCTCGGCGGTGTGGGGGTGGGCGGCGAATTTGAACTCGCGGGTGGAGACATCCTCCGCCACCTCGCGGATGGCGCCCAGCGCCAGCATGTCCATCGAGGCGGCGATGGGCTGCCGCGCGGCGAGCAGGTAGCCCGCGATGTCGTTGTCGATGACCGCCTGCGCGAAGCTGGAGAGCATCATCCCGTCCATCATCGAGGTCGGCCCCTGGATCAGGTGCGCGCCGGCGTGCATGGCGGTCTGCAGCAACGCCGTGCGTTCGGTGGCGGCCTGCGCGTCTGGCGCCTTTGCGTCGGTGCACGCCAGCCCGCACACCGGCAGGCGGTAGGAACGCCCCAGCGCCGTCGCCTCGCGCAGCAGGCGCGCGGCGGCCGGGTCGGCGGTGATCGGGCGCAGCGTGCGCATATTCGCGCTGCCCGCTGACGCGTCATAGTAAAAGGCGGCGCCTGGCTGGGAGAGCTGGGAGAGGAGAAGGGCGGCGAGTTGCACGGCGTTGCGCTGCACCAGCGCGCCGGCGGGGGTGATGGGCGCGGTGACCCCCAGCATCACATAATCCCCCACCCCGCATGGAATGCCGCTGCGGCTGGCCTCCATCAGGATCTCCGCCGCGTGGGCGGGCAGGCAGAGCGGCGGCTCGGCATTGCTGCCGGTGATGAAGACCGGCTTCGCCGCCAGCGCTTCGCGCGAGCCGCGGACCGCCGCGCCCATCTCGACAAAGGCCATCACGTCCGCCGCATCCCCCGCCTGCAGGCAGCACGGCTTCGGCGTGCTGCACAGCATCTCGGCGGCGATGCGGCGGTAATACCCGTCGCACGATGGCTGCGGGTCCACCTGGTTGAGCAGCATGTGCACGTTGGGCAGCGCGTCGAGCAGCAGGTTGAACTGGCGCAGGTGCTCCCAGCTCGCCGCTTCATACGCGCCCTCCAGCGTGAGCACGCGCACCGAGGCGCCGCCGGACAGGATGAAGATGTCGTCGCCGCCAATCACCAGCGGATCATGTGTGCGGCGCCCGTAGACCTTGAAGGTGGCAGGCGCAGTAGCCAGTGCAGCGGTCACATCCTCCTGCCGCGGGTAGACGCGCTCAAGCAGCGGATCGACGCGGATGCCGTTGTCGGCGAACAGATCGCGCGCCTCCGCGGATTCCACCCGGACCCCGACCCTCGCCAGCAGCCGCAAGGTGGCCTCATGCAGCACCGATAAGACGTTTTCCGCCATAGAGATACCGTTCAATTCGGCAGGCGAGGGGCGGGAACCTTCTGGTGAATTGGATGGTGGCGGAGACAAGCTCAGGGACTGTCCCGACTCAGCAGAACCAGCGCCCGTGGCACTCATTCAACGCCTGTAATGCTATCAGCGGGACTGTCCCCTTTGATAGGTACGCTTACTCGTCTAGGGGACAGTCCCGCTGGTCTCAATGCCGGGCGATAAATACGGGAAAGGGCGCTGGTTCCGCTGAATCGGGACAGTCCCTGAACTATGCCGGTACGGCCACTTCGTCAAAGCAGGCGTCCGGCGTGGGTAGCACACTGCGGATCGCATCGAAGATGACGTAGACCCAGAGGTCGCCGCCGGGGCCGACGTCGAAGTGGTGGCGCTCGGAATCGCCTTCAATATCCAGGTAAAGGACCGTGCCGTCGGGTGAAATGCCGAAGGCGGTGATCTCCGGCAACGGGAAGGAGCACTCGCGGCCGGTGGCGGAGGCGCGCCAGCGCAGGCTGCGGGACGTGATGGATAAGAAACCGTGCTCGTGCTCCCCGCGTCCTTCCACCAGGCGCCAGGCTTCCCGCGGTTCGGGATCAGGAACGACCGGGGCTTCCGGCTCCGCGACCGGCTCTGGAGCGGCGAGCTGCGGCTCGGGGGTGGCCGGCAACGGCTCCGGCTCGGTGGGGACATCCAGACTGACGGTGGCGCGCAACAGGTCGGCGAACTGTTTTCGCCCGCGCATCACGTTCGGGTGATCGCTGCCGAACTGCGCCTCCAGCAGCTCCAGCGCTTCATGGGCCAGCGCCTCCGCTTCCTCGCGGTTGTCAAAGTGCAGGCACACGCGCACCAGGTTCTGCATCACTTCGGCGCAGTTGGCCTGCCCATCGTCGCTCAGACCGCGGAAGATGGCCAGAGATTGGCGGAGCAGGAAATCGGCGCGAGGGAAATCACCGAGCTGATAAGAGAGCGCCCCCAGCATGTTGAGGCCATAGGCGTAGCGGCGCTGTCCCGGTTGGCCGGGCTGTGTGCCCGCCAATTCGCAATATTCGGCCGCCAGCGGGAGGGCATCCGCGTAGCGCCGGTGAGACCAGTAGTCCCACACCTGCGCGGCAAGTTGTGCCAGCCTGTCCGGCATGGACATCACCCTTTCGAAACGTCGGCAGCGAATTAAACAGTGATCCGCCCCGAAAGAGCTGATTAAGCATAATTATAACAGGTTAGGGTAAGTTTGTCGAGGCAAGGGTCGTTCACAATCCAGAGGAAAGCGTAGCTCGTAGTAGCGCCGTCAGGCGCGTGCCCGTTATCAAAACTAAAGCTCGTTACCAATAACGAGGAAAGGTGGGCTCGTAGTAGCGCCGTGAGTTTATGCAATTTCTCCTGATAGAATCAGGACAAATTGAACACAAACCCATATTGTGCAACTTGGAAAGGCTGGTACTTTATTGCCAAATATTTGGTGGTCACAAGTTGCACAATAAGAGGCGCGTGCTCGTTACCAAAACTAAAGCTCGTGAGGAACTAACGCGAAAACGTTCTCTTCTTAGTTCCTCACGAGCTTTAGTTTCGTGCACGGGCACTCACGGCGCTACTACGAGCCTGCCTTGCCGCTTCGTTGGGAATGGGCACGTTCCTCGGGTTGGGGAAAAATGGGCGAAAAATCGCTAAAACAGGTTTAAAACCGGTCGTTTTTGGGTATAGAGTGAGCATCCTCCGAACCATTGTTGCAATCCCTTAATCCAGGTTCGCCCCGAAAAACCACCAATTTACGCACAAAATGCTTCCACCACCGGGGATCTGCGGGGATCTGCCGTGAATGGAGTGGCCAATCGGTGGCACAATGCGCCAAAAGGTGGCGTATCGGCCCGTGACGAACGCATCCGTTCTGGGGTATGATAACCGGCGATACTGTCAAGGAGTGTGCATGGATTTTTCGCATGAGGAAGAGTTGATTCGTCAGACCACACTGCCCAACGGCGTGCGGGTCTTCACCGAAGAGATGCCGTGGGTCGAGTCGGTGGCGGTGGGGTTCTGGGCCGATGCCGGCTCGGTGGACGAGGGGGATGGCGAGTATGGGCTCGCGCACTTCCTCGAGCATATGATCTTCAAGGGCACGGAAACGCGCTCGGCGCTCGCACTGGCGGAAGAGATGGAGGACGTCGGCGGGCAGATCAATGCCTATACCGAACGGGAGCTGACCCACGTCTACGCGCGGGCGCTGGCGGAGCATCTGCCGGTCACCGTTGAGCTACTCGGTGACATGGTCTGCCACAGCGCCTTCCCGGCTGATGAGCTGGAGCGCGAGCGCCAGGTGATCATCGAGGAGATCCGCAAATATGAAGCCCTGCCCGAGGAGCGCATTCACGATCTGATCATGGAGACACTGTGGCAGGGTGGCGGGCTGGGCCATGCCATCCTCGGCACGGTGGAGAGCGTGCGCGGGTTGACGCGCAATGATCTGACCGCCGTCTGGCGCCGCCATTTCAGCACCGACCACGTGGTGCTCACCGGGGTAGGGAAGGTGAAGCACGAGCAGTTCGTCGAGCTGGCGGCCACCGCCTTCGCCGACCTGCCCGCGCCGCCGGCCCTGCGCCTGCTGCAGCCGGCTGGCACGCGCCTGCCGCGCGTCATCATCGAGGAGGACGAGGAGCAGATTAACTTCTGCTGGGGCGGCCACAGCTATCCTGCCGGCGACGACCGCAACTTTCCGCTGGCCATCCTCGACGCGGTGTTCGGCGCCAGCGCCACCTCGCGCCTTTTCCAGGAGATCCGCGAGAAGCGCGGGCTGGCGTATGACATCGCCACCGAGGCCATCGGCTTCCGTGACACCGGCGTCTTTTACGCCACCGGCGCCGCCAGTCCGGAGAATTTTCCGGAGGTGATGCGGCTGATGCGCGGCGAGGTGGACAGCCTGCGCCGCGACGGCATCACCGACCGCGAGCTGGCCCGCGCCAAGGAGCAGATGAAATCCGGCCTGGCGATGGCGATGGAAAACTCGCTGGAGCGCATGCGCCGCCTGGCCACCCATTATTTCACCTGGCACGAAATCTACCCGCTGCGCTACCTCATCCAGCGCCTGGATCGAGTGTCGCGGGACGAAGTCATGCAGGTGATTACCGAGGTATTCGATCCCGGCCAGTGGTCCTTTGCCGCCATCGGCCCGCTGGAGGAGTCGGAAGAGCTGCCGTTCCTGTCGGCGGCAGGATGAGAATTGAACCACAGAGGCACAGAGAACACAGAGAGTTTATGATAATAGAAATGTGAAACTGGCGCTCGAAATGAGGGAAGCCGGTTGTAGTAAGGCATGCAGCCGCGGTGGAGTGCCGTCCGTTGACGAATAGGCTACCGAAACACGAACGCCACTCCGCTGCGGCTACGTGTCTTACTACGTACGGGCTTGCCTATACTTGCTTACTATGCCCACCATTCACGAATTACTATCTGAAGCGATCCCCAAGCTGGAAACTGCCGGCGTGGATACCCCGCGGCTGGACGCGGAGGTGTTGCTGGCGCATGTGCTGGGCAGGAACCGCGGGTGGGTGTGGGCGCACCCGGAGGTTGTGCTTTCGGTAGAGGATGAGGAGCATTTCCGCGCCTTGCTGGAGCGGCGGGTGCGGCGCGAGCCGCTGGCGTACCTGCTGGGCGAGTGGGAGTTCTACGGGCGTCCCTTTTTTGTCACCCCCGACGTGCTCGTACCGAGGCCGGAGACGGAACTGCTGGTGGAAGCGGTGGTGAAGTGGGCGCGCGAGCGCGAAGCGGCAACGCTGGCGGATATCGGCGCCGGCAGCGGGGCCATCGCCGTCACCCTTGCGCTGGAGTTGCCAAAGGTGCAGGTTGTCGCGGTCGATCTGTCGCCCGCCGCACTGGCGGTCACCCGGCGCAATGCCGAGCGGCATGGTGTCCTCGACCGGCTCATGCTGCTGGAAGGCGATCTGCTGGAACCGGTGCGGCAGGCCGGATTGCCACCGCTCGACGCCATTGTCGCCAACCTGCCGTATATCGCCGAGGAGGAATATCCCACGCTGATGCCGGAGGTGCGCGATCACGAGCCGTCTCTCGCCCTGCGTGCCGCGGAAGGCGGGCTGGCGTTGATCCGGCGGTTGATTGGCGACGCGCCTCCGCTGCTGGCGCGCGACGGCCTGCTGGCGTTGGAAGTCGGCGCTGGGCAGGCGGATGCGGTGGTGGACCTGCTGCGGGAATCGGGCTGGCGGCACATTCGCGTCATCGAGGATTACGGCGGCATCCCGCGGCACATGCTGGCCGAAGTATAACCAGAAGGGGCACTGTCTCGTATTTCCGCGAAGCTTGTCCTTGAGAAGATTGGCTCGGTTAGCCGGCATATCAGTGGTGGGATGGGAAAAGTGGGACGAATAGGAAAAATGTGTTGGTGCGTTAGAGAGAACCTTTCCTCTTACGCACCAACACATTTTTCCCATTCACTCCCATTTTTCCTATGGCCCTCGCTAACCTACCGGCTTACCGAGTCGATCCTCTCGAATACCAGCCCTTTCGTAAACACACCTTTTCAACAACCCCACAGTTCCCTTCGTGCCGGGAACCTTCCGCTTGTCGAGATCGTCTTAGCACACTAGTTAGCTATTGCCCCTGGCAGGATTGAGGAAAGATGAATTCGGGAATATAATAGCGACTGACAGTTTGGTCAACAATCCAGCAACAGCATTGTTCGTGTCCGGGAGGAATCCATGCGCGTTCTCATCAGCGCTTTTCTCATTGCCCTGTCCGTCGTCGTGTTTGTCGGCTGCGGCGGTGGGGGCGGCGGTAACAACCCGACCCCGACCATCGGCTCGCTGGCCGGCTACATTTATACCGATGCCGGCTCCGGCATGGTCGCCAGCGCGCAGACGCGCGCGGACCTGGCGCCGCTGGTTGGCGCAACGGTCACCGTCAGCGGCCAGACCGTCAGCGCCGTCACCGATGACACCGGCCATTTCCAGCTCGATAATGTGCGGACCGGCAGCCGCCAGTTCTACATCGAGGCGGATGGCTATACCCGCTCGACCTTCACCATGGATATCAGCGAAGGGACGAACTCCGTTCCCGCCAACGTCAACCTGGCGGCGGCGGCGCTGAAGTGGATGGTGATGGTCTACATGGCGGCGGATAACAACCTGGGCGGCACCGACGGTACGCCGGATTACGCCAGATTGAACTTGAATCAGATGGAAACCGCGCCGGATTCACCGGACGTCGAGACGGTGGTGCTGTATGACGGACCGCTGACCAACGATACCAAGATCTATCAGATCCAGCATGACAATAATGCGACGACGGTCACCTCGCCCACCCTCTGGCCGGCAACACCCACGGAACTGGATACCGGCCTGCCCTCGACGCTGGACTGGTTCGTGGACTACTGCCAGCGTGACGGCCACTTGCCCCTTGCCGAGCATTATATGCTGGTCATGTGGGACCACGGCTCCGGCTGGAGCTCCTACGATGACCGGTCGTTCACGTCTCGCGCCATCGGCTTGGATGAGCGCACCAATAACATGATGCGGATCATTGATATCGCGCCGAAATTGGCGACGAACGTGTATCCCCTCGATATCATCGCCACAGACGCCTGCCTGATGAACCAGCTCGAAGTGGCATATGAGTGGAAAGCCTGCGCCGATTACCTGGTGGCCTCGGAGGAGCTGACCCCGGGGGAGGGGTTCGATTATACGGCCATCTTAACGATGATGACCTCCAGCGAGGGGCTGCAAATGAGCAGCGGCCAGATGGCAAACAGCCTGGCGGAGACGGTCTACAGCGTCTGGGAGAATGATTACGGGCCCGGCAGCCCCCCGCCGGTGATCTCCGCCGTCGACCTGCACAACCTGGGTCCGGTCAAGGACGCACTAGATGCGTTCTCCCGGCGCTTGATTTCCGTGGGCGGGAATTACGGGACGCAATTGAGCAGAGTCTATGATAATGTGGACAGCTTCAGCTACTGGTTCGACGACCACCGCGTGGACCTGTATGACTACGCCGACCGGGTTTCCGCCGTCATCAACGATAGCAGCCTGGACAACGCGGCGGGGCAGTTGAAAACGGCGATCAACAACGCGGTCACCGCCAGCTATCACATAGACAACGGTCCTGGCGAGAGCCCAGGCGCGCACGGTCTGAGCATCTACCTGCCGCAGAAGGTCGCTTACAACCGTGACGCCGCGGGCAGTTACCCCGGCCTCATGCTGAGCGCCGATACGAAGTGGAATGAATGGCTGGCCAGCCAGCCGGATTACGTCGATCCGTAGACCGAGTGAAGGCATGGTGAACTGACGCAGGAAGGCCGTGCGCAATTGCGCACGGCCTTCCTATCCCCTGATCCCTATCCCCTTTTCCTAATCGATCTGCACCGACTTGAATCGCGGCAGGTAATCGCGGTTCTTCTCCAGCATCTTCTGCACCATCTCCTGAATCTCCGCCATGGAGAGTACGGCGGCGGAGAGCGGATCGTAGAGCACGGCCTGCATGGCCAGTCGCGGGTCGCCGGACAGCGCGGCTTCCACCGCCATCTCCTCGACCGCGATGCTGATATTGTTCATCGTCGCCAGTTGCGGGGGCAGCGCGCCGACGTGGATGGCGTTGAAGCCGCGGCGGTTGGCCACCACCGGCACCTCAACGCACGCGCCGTCCGGCAGGTTGGTGATGAGGCCGGTGTTGGGCACGTTGCCGTTGAACTCATACGGCTCGCCGCCCAGGTAGGCGTTGATGATGTTCGACGCGTATTCGTGCCCGCGGCGCAGGTCGAGCGGCTCGGTGCTGTCCAGCCACTTCTTCGTCTCGTCCTTCCAGGTGTTCTGCGCTTCGAGGTAATACTTCAGGATGTAGGCATACTCGCCCGGGTTCCAGCCGGTGCCGGTGGTGCAGTATTTCTCGATCAGGTCCGGCCGCTTGCGGAACCACCAGTTGTATTCCGAGTTGTGCCCGCTGGACTCGGTGATGTAGTAGTCCAGGTGCAGGAACATTTCGTTGCGCACCAGCTCGTGGTTATAGACCTCCGGCCGCTTCATCGCCTCGCGGATCAGCGGGTAGGCGTCCTTCCCCTTCCAGTTGTACTTCAGGTACCAGGCCTGGTGGTTGATGCCCGCGCAGACATAGTCGACTTCCGACATCGGCGCGCCGATCCACCCCGCCAGCATGTCGGCCGTGCCCTGCACGCTGTGGCAGAGGCCGGAGACCTTCACCTTCGTCTCGCGCTGCATGGCGCGGCAGAGCATGGCCATCGGGTTGGTATAGTTGAGCAGGATGGCGTCCGGGCAGTAGCGCTCCATGTCCTGGCAGATATCGACCATCACCGGGATGGTGCGTAGTGCGCGAAAGATGCCGGAGACGCTGCGGGTATCGCCCACGTTGGTGTCGACGCCGTATTCCTTGGGAATCTCGATGTCGTAGCGCCAGACGTCCACGCTGCCGTTGAGGATGGTGCAGAGCACGGCGTCCGCGCCTTCCAGCGCCTGCTTGCGGTCGGTGGTCGCCTCCACCTTCGCCGGGTAGTTGCCCTGCTTGATGATCTTCTCCGTCGCCAGCCGCGCGAACTCCAGCCGCTCCGGGTCGATGTCCATCAGCATGATGGTCGCGTCTTCCATCAACGGGAAGGTGAGCACGTCCTTCACCAGCCCGCGCGTAAATCCGAGGCTGCCCGCCCCGATGAACGTAATCTTTGCCATGTCATACCTCGAAAAGTGTGATGTTTTCTTTGCTCGCTATTCCGCAGGGGGGTGGGCAATTCCTGCCTGTTTGGCGAAAGGTTCTCCCGGGGAGGATCGGCCCGGTGGGCTGGTCGGTGAGCGAGAGTAATGGGAAAAATGGGAGTGAATGGGAAAAATGAGATGGGAAAGATGGGAAAGGCTTACGTGAATGCACCAACACATTTTTCCCATGGCCTTCATCAACTCGCCAGCTTACCGACCTGATCCTAAACGAGTAAAGCTGCGCGGGCACGGGACAGCTCCCTACCGCAAGATAGTTGCGCTAACTTGCGCTTTCAGGCTGTCCGCGCTGATCGATCGAGTATTGCAACTCATCCAGGGTTTCTTGACTGACGATCATCACGTCCTCCAGGCGGACGTCGAGTTTTTTCATCAAGGCAAGAAGGATGGCATTTTGATATTCGAGATGCTTGTATAATACCTCAATTTCCCGTTCGGCTTTCATATTCACCTGATAATCGTTTTCCGACCTGGCCTCCGAATGCTTGCTCTGCAGGTTCTGTCCCACCATGATCAACGGCAGCAAGATTAGCTGCAGATAACCGCTGGAGACATACTGGATCACGGGCATGGCGCTTCGGAACAACAGGGGAATGGTGACCATGATCGCGCAGGCAAAAAAGAACCCCATGGTGCCGACGATATTGGTTGCCCCGAGCGCGATGCGGTCGAGTAATGACAACGACTGCTCGTGCATCTCGTTGACATTCCGGACCGGAGTGAGATTTTTTCGGATTGCGGACAAAGACGGCGGAAGCTGGACCGGTAAAGCGTTGTCAGCCATGATACACCTCATGCATGCGTTGGATGTGCAAATCATACCCAGCCGGGGAGAATTGTACCATACGCTTATGACCGGTCTTCGCCTTCTTCCCACCGCCGGTGCCGGGTCAGCTCCTCCATCATCTCCATCTGCATCTGCTGGATCTCCAGCAGGCGCTGCCACTGGTGGGTGAGGAGCTGGTCCATTTTGTTGTTGAGGTTGCGGATCTCGATCTCGGCTCGCAGGTTGGTGCGCAGGTCCTGCTTGGCGCGCTGGCGGTCCTTCGAGTCCTGGCGGCTCTGGCTCATCAGGATGAGGGGGGCTTCCACGGCAGCCAGCCCGGAGATGACCAGGTTGAGCAGGATGTAGGGGTAGGGGTCGAAATGCGGGGTGAGGAGCGCGGCGCTGTTGAGGACCACCCAGCACAAGATCACCACCGTCAGGCTGATGAGGAATGGCCAACTGCCGCCGAAGGTCGCCACGCGGTCGGCCAGCCGGTCCCAGGCGGTCTGCTTCTCCGTCAGCTCCGCGTTGAGCCGGCGCTCCAGCCCGTCGATCTCCACCAGGCCTTCGCGAAAGGTGCGCTCCAGCGATTCGATCTCCCGCGTCTCCGCCAGCAGCGCCTCGGTGATGAATTCCCGCCGGATGCGGTTCAGGTCCTCCAGGCAGATATATTCGTCCTCGGACAGCTCCGGATTATGCTCCGCCAGGTAGTCGCGCAGCGCCCCGTGCACCGCGGTTGCCGGCAGCACATCCGACCGGCGAAACTCCCGGCGGCAGATCTGGCAGGTGAAGGTGTCGTTGTGCCTGCGTGCCATGGCACTACAGTACTACATTCTTCACTCGCCTGATGACGACGATGTCCGACAAGGCATAACTGGGAGCGCGGACCTCTGAGTCCGCGCGTGTAGATTGACTACCCCACGCGCGGACTCAGAGGTCCGCGCTCCCAGATCAGTCCTGTATTCGCCGCACGTAGATATCCTGCGCCAGCGGTTTATCGAGGGCGATCTGGGTCTGGCCGACCTGGAAGACGACGCTGGGGAAGGTCTGGATGACGGAGACCGGGGCGCCGGGGAGGGCGCCGAGGGCCATCAGTTTCTGCATCGTTTCCTGCTGGGTGGTGGAGAGGTAGGCGATGGCGCCGCGCTCGCCGGGGCGCATCTCGGACAGCGGCACGATGGCCGGCTCCGACACCCCCTTGCCGGCGCCGCAGCAGCGGCCGGGCGGGATGGGGCGGCCGTGCGGGCAGGTTTTCGGGTGACCCAGCAGTGTGCAGATATGCTCGTCGATGCCGCGGTGCAGCGAGTGCTCGAACTCGCACGCCGCCTCATCCACCTGCCGGCCGTGCACATTCATGATATCGTGCAGCAGCCGCTCCGCCAGCCGGTGGCGCCGCACCGCCCCGCGCGCCTGCTCCTGCCCCTCCGTGGTCAGCGTCAGTTGTTCCCCGTCGAGGGTTGCCAGCCCATGCCGCAGTATTTGGCCCAGCACCAGGTCGTCCGGCGCGGGCACCGCTTCCTCCCACCCCTCCACGTCGCGGCTGTAGAGGTGCTCGAGGTAGTCCTCGGTGTTCGCGCTCAACGGGATGTGGCGGTATTGCTGTTGTTTCGTAACCATGCGTGCTCCTGTTGGGGGTTGTCCCCCGATATGCTTGCCTGACAAGGATCGGGTCGGCAGGCCGGCGGGTCGGCGAGGGTGATGGGAAAAATGGGAATGAATAGGAAAAATGTGTTGATGCATTCACGAATAACTTTCCCATTTTTCTCATTCATTCCCATTTTTCCCATCCCCCTCGCCGGCCCACCGGGCCGATCCTCCCCAGGATATGCCCCCTACGCCTTCCGTTTGAACAATCGCGCCAGCAATCCCGGCAACCGCGCTGGCGCCGGCATTTCGTAGCCGCACTTCGGGCAGCGAACCTTTTTGCACCCCCCCGTGCCGAACATGGCGCAGTTGTTGCAGCATTTTGCGCTCTCTTCTTCGGAGAAACGCGTATTGCAAAACGGGCAGGTGATCTGTGTTTTCGTCTTAGTGGCCATGTGGAATCGCGTCCTTATTCAAAATGAGCTGCAGGTGCGACGCCTCCAGCCCCAGGCGCAGCAGGTAGCCGGTGCCGAAGGCGACCACGATGATAAAGGCGGTCATCGCCAGCGTGACCCACAGCCCGCGCTCGCGCTTCATCACCAGGAACTGCGCGACGCACGGCAGGAACAGCGTCAGCGTGACCGATGACACCAGCACCTGCACCGGGCTGATCAATCCGGAGCGGAACAGGTGCCACAACCCGGCGGCGCCGAAGTCGCGGCGGAAGAAGCCGGCCAGCAGGATGGTGCCGCCGGAGAATTCCAGCGCCGGGTTGCGCGCCACGTCCGCGGAGGTGGGCAGGCCGATCAATGCCGCCAGCGGATCCAGTCCGCGCTCGAGCACGCCGAACAGCCCGTGGTGCGGCCAGAAGATGAGCGCATGCCCGTTCCACGCCAGCGAGCCGACCCACAGCAGCAGGCTGGCCACCACGAACATGGGGATGATCTCGAACAGGTACCACTCCAGCCGCGTGTAGGTCTTCACCAGCACGTTGCTCAACTTCGGCAGGCGCAACGGCGGCAGCTCCATGTAAAACTGCGCTTTTCGGCCAGGCATCAGCTTCGCCGCCAGCAGCCCGACCAGCAGGAAGATGAGCACCAGCACGCCGAGATAGATGAGCAGGCCGTAGGGCTGCACCGCGCTGAGCATGGCCAGGAAGAGGCCGCTCTGCGCCGCACAGGGGATGGCCAGCGCCAGCAGCAGCGTGGCGATGATGCGCTCGCGCTTAGTCTCCAGCACGCGGGTGACCATGGTGGCCATGGTGTCGCAGCCGAAGCCGAGCACGATGGGGATCACCGCGCGGCCGTTCAACCCGATCGACTTGAAGACGCGGTCGATGAGCATCGCCAGCCGTGGCAGGTACCCGCTGTCCTCCAGCAGGGAAAAGACCAGGAAGAAGAGGCCGACCACCGGCAGCACGATGGCCACCGCGTAAGTGAGGCCGAGGGTGAGGATGCCGTAATCGCCGACGATGAGGTTTGACCACAGCGGCGGCAGGATCTTCGTCACCCAGTGCGTGGCGAAGGGGTTGATCCACTTACCGAAGAGGACGTTCTCCAGCCAGTCGACCAGGAAGCCGCCGCCGAAGACTCCCACGAATTTGTAAATGCCGAAATACAGCACCAGCGCCAGCACCGGCAGCCCGGCCAGCGGGTGCATGAGCAGGCGGGAGAGCCACTCCAGCCGCGCCGGGGGCACCTGCGCGGGGATGAGCATGATTTGCTCGACAATCGCATTCGCCGCCGTTTGCCGGCGCAACGGGATGATGATGGAGAGCGGCTGTGCGTATTTGGACTGAACGTTCTTCACCAGTCCGTGTACGGCCGCCAGCGCATCCGGGCCGGCCTCGCGCTCGACCAGCGCTTCCACCTCGTCATCGCCCTGCAGCAACAGCAGCGCCACCGCGCGCGGGCACATCTCGGAGACGGCGCCGATGCGCTCGACGATCGAGCCGATCGCCGCCTCGATGCGTTCATCATAACGCACCGGCTCCGCGCAGACGGCCGGGGGTGGGCGACGGCCGGAGAGCACTTCACCCAGCGCTTCCGTCAATTCTTTCACCCCGCGGTTGGCGGCGCCGGTGGTGGCGAACACCGGAATACCCAGTGCCTCCGCCAGCGCGGGCACGTCAAACTCGAAGCCCAGCTCCTCCGACTCGTCCATCATGTTCAGCGCCAGCATTACGGGCAACCCGGCTTCTAATAATTGCAAGGTCATGGGGAGCATACGCTGCAGGTTCTTCGCGTCCACTACGTGCAGCGTGAGCTTTGGGGATTCTTCCAGCAGCAGGCGGCGGGCGACGGCTTCCTCTTCGGAGATGGGCAGCAGCGAATACATGCCGGGGGTGTCGACTACCTCCACCTCGGCGCCGCCCAGGCGGGCTTTGCCGCGCGAGACTTCCACGGTGGTGCCGGGGTAGTTGGAGACGGTCACATAGGCCCCGGTGAGCCGGTTGAAGAGCACGCTCTTCCCCACGTTAGGATTGCCGACGATGGCCAGCAGCGGGCGGTCAGCGGTGGCGGAGGGTTTGACTGCAGTTGGCGCGCAATGGGACATCTTATGCTACCCTCTCAGCTTCGACCAGCAGGCAGTCGGCCATGGCGCGGGAGACGGCGTGCCGCTCGCCGTTGATTTCTACCGTCAATGGCCCATCGAAGGGCGCCTGCGCGCAGACGGTGACGCGCGCGCCGGGGCGCAGCCCTAGTCGCGCGAGGTAATCCAGCGTGGGTTCGGTTTCGTCGATCACGCGGCGCAGGCGGCCGGACTGGCCCGGTTCCAGCGTGGTGAGCGGTTCCCACCTATTTTCTTCAGCGATATCCAGCGGGTTGCCGTGCGGACAGGTGGTGGGGTGGTCCAGCGCGTTGGCCAGGTAGGGCTCCACTTCTTCGTCGATGACGTGCTCGAAGCGGCAGGCGATGTCGTGCACGCGTTCCCACGGCACGCCCAGCAGGTCGGTGAGCAGCCGTTCCGCCAGCCGGTGGCGGCGGCGCAGGATGCCGGCGCGCTCCCGGCCCAGCTCGGTGAGCTGCGCGCCGTCGTGCCGCGAGTAGGTGAGCAACTGCTGGTCGGCCATGCGCCGGATCATGCCCAGCGCCGATGGCGGCGCGATGGCCAGCTCCCGCGCCAACTCGGTGGGCGTCGCCACCTCGCCACGGTCGAGGATGCGGCACACTGCCTCCAGGTACTCTTCCACCTGCGGGCTTACCCCATTCTTCATGCTCTCGGTTATCATGAGCGCACCGCTTTCGTTAGCTGAGCATAACTCAAATATTAGCTTGTACTAATAATAAGCGTGATGAGGCGGGATTGTCAACAGGGGAAGGATAGAGATGCAAACGCCCAGGGACTGTCCCGACTCAGCAGAACCGAAGTCTGTCTTCACAGCTAATGCCGGTTATGAGATCAGCGGGACTGTCCCCTTGTATAGGGAAGCTTACTGGTATTCGGGGACAGTCCCGTTGATCTTGTGACCTGCCGTTAGATTAGGGGAACGGGCTTCGGTTCTGCTGAGCCGGGACAGTCCCAGAGTTTGTTCCTGTTGCCCAGAAGCTTACTGGTATGCGGGGACAGTCCCGTTGATCTTGTGACCTGGCGTTAGATTTGGGGAACGGGCTTCGGTTCTGCTGAGCCGGGACAGTCCCTGAGTGGATTTGCAACATTATGAAAAGGATTCACCCACCTCACCGGGAAATAACTGCAACTGATGCAGCGATTGACTCATAATGCGGAGGAGACACGAGAACTCGGGGAGGCGTTGGGTGCGACGGCCTTGCCGGGCGACGTGCTGTGGCTGCACGGATCGCTGGGGGCGGGGAAGACGGAGATGACGAAGGGGATTGCCGCGGGTTTGGGGTGCGGCGACCCGGTGTCATCGCCCAGCTTCGCGCTCATTCATGAATACAAGGGCGGGCGGTTGCCGCTGTACCATGCGGACCTGTACCGGCTGGAGATGCCGGCGGCGCTGGACCTCGGGTTGGAGGATTACCTGGAAGGCGAGGGCGTGACGGTGGTGGAGTGGGGCGAGCGGCTGCCGGACGATTTCTTCCCCGACGGACTGGATGTGGAGTTGGTGACGCTGGAGGATGAGGAAGCGCGGCGGATTACGCTGACGCCGCGGGGACCAGCCGGAGAGAAGTGGCTGAAGAGGATGCGGGAAGATCGTGAGTAGTGAGTAGTGAGTAGTGAGTAGTGAGTGGTGCCCGGTCCGGTGGTCGAGTAGGCAGGGAAGCTGTTCCGAAAGACCCTCGCAGCCCCGTGCCGTATCGAGACCACCTCTCTCATAACGCCCGTTCACGTAAGGCCTATTTATACGCGTGGTGGTCTCGATACGGCGCGGGAGCTGTGAGGGTCTTTCGGAACAGCTTCCCTGCCTACTCGACCACCGGACCGGGCACTAGCGAATAAGGTTATCACGCATGCTGATATTGACCATTGAAACTTGCACGGAGACGAGCACGCTGGGGCTGGTGCGCGACGGGGTGGTGTTGGTGGAGGCGGCGTTTCCCGCCCGCTACACGCTGGCAAAGCGCCTGCAGTTGCGCATCGACTGGATGCTGGCGGAATGCGAGCTGACGAAGGCCGCGCTGGACGCCGTGGCCGTGTCGCAGGGGCCGGGGTCCTTCACCGGCGTGCGCATCGGGGCGGCGGCGGCGAAGGCGCTGGCGTACTGGCTGCGTATCCCGCTGGCGGCGGTGCCCACGTTGGAGGCACTGGCTTACCCGTTCCGCACCTTTCCGGACGCGCTGCTGGCGCCGCTGATCAATGCTCGCCGGCAGCAGGCTTACACCGCGCTGTTCCGCGGGGAGGAAGGCAAGCTGCGCCGGCTGACGCCGGACGGGCTGTTCTCCGCCGGGCCGTTTGTTGAGCTGTTGCAAGCGCACGCCGGGGAGGAGCCGATTATCTTCATCGGGCAGACGGAGGGGCTGCCGGCGGCTTTCCTGTGGGACGCCCCGCACCCGCCGGCGACGATCCGCAGCCTGGTGACGCCGCACGCGCTGGCCGCGCTGGCGCAGGCCCGCCTGGAGCGCGGCGAGGGTGACGACCCGTTGACGATGACGCCGATTTATTTACGTAGTGCGGCGGATAGATAACCTGGGCTCGCAGGCGTCCCGCGCCTGCCCCTTGAAGGAAGGCTTACCTACCAGGCAGGCGCGGGACGCCTGCGAGCCCAGGATTTGTATGCATAATTTCGACAACGACATCCGGCTGGACTTCATGAAGATCGGCGATGTGCCGGCAGTGCACGAGCTGGAAGTGGAGTGTTTTCCCAGCCCCTGGGATATCTCCGCGTATTACCGCGAATTGCAGAACCCCTCCGCGTTCTACGTGGTGGCGCGCAAGGGTGAGCGCGTGGTGGGCTTCGGCGGCATGTGGACGGTGGGCGACGAAGCGCACATCGTGACGCTGGCGGTGGGCCAGGCCTTCCGCCGGCAGGGGCTGGGACGCCGCCTGCTGGAGGTGCTGCTGAAGGAAGCCCGCCGTCGCCACGCCGTCCGCATCACGCTGGAAGTGCGCGTGGGCAACACCGCCGCGCAAAATCTGTATTCCTCCTTCGGCTTCCGTACCGTCGCTTTCCGCCGTGAGTATTATCCGGATAATAATGAGGATGCGGCGGTGATGGCGGTGGAGCTGCAGTAGTTCGAAGTTCAGAGCTTACGCTCGGTGGCGGGGGAAAATTGCGGGGAGGCTTGTCTACGCGCGGGCCCTCTCCCCCCAGCCCCCTCTCCCAATGCTGGGCGAGGGGGAGAAGGCTTGTCGGTAACATGATACCGTATCGTTCTTACGTATTGATGCTCCCCCTCGCCCAGCATTGGGAGAGGGGGCTGGGGGGAGAGGGCCCGGACCCAGGCATACCTTACGCATGTCCCCCCCAATTCACAAGCGTTGCACCCCCAAACCAACCGTCTTCCCAACACCATTTGACGAGAACCGCCGAAAACCCGCATAATTTAAAGGAATGGGTGTGGGAGAACTGCGCCCGGTGGTGAGGTAGATATGGCAGAGACAGGTTTACGACGGACGGACGGATGCGGTGAGCTGCGGGCGGCGGATATCGGCCGCACGGTGACGCTGATGGGCTGGGTGCAGACGAATCGCGACCACGGCGGGCTGATCTTTATCGATCTGCGCGATCGCTCGGGCATTGCACAGATCGTCTTCAATCCACAGGAACAGCCGGAAGCCCACCGCACCGCGCAGTACCTGCGCTCGGAATACGTGGTGGCTGTGCAGGGTGAGGTGGCGGCGCGGCCGGAAGGCACCGTCAACCCGAAGCTGTCCTCCGGCGAGATCGAAGTGCACGTCAGCCGCGTCGAGGTGCTGAACCCGTCGAAGACGCCGCCGTTCGCCATCAATGACGAAAACGCGCCGGAAGTGGACGAGAACGTGCGGTTGAAATACCGCTACCTCGATCTGCGCAATACGCGCATGCTGCGTAACCTGACGCTGCGCCATAAAGCGTTACAGGCGGCACGGGCGTTTCTCGACGCGCAGGATTTCCTGGAGGTCGAGACGCCCTTCCTCATCAAGTCGACCCCCGAGGGGGCGCGCGACTTCCTGGTGCCGTCGCGCCTGCACCAGGGCGAGTTCTATGCGCTGCCGCAAAGCCCGCAATTGCTCAAGCAAACGCTGATGGTGGCGGGTATTGAAAAGTATTACCAGGTTGCCCGCTGCCTGCGCGACGAGGACCTGCGCGGCGACCGGCAGTTCGAATTCACGCAAATTGACCTGGAAATGTCCTTCGTGCAGCGCGATGACGTGCTGACCGTCACCGAGGGCATCATCCAGGCTATCATGCGCGTCATCGGCGTGGAGATTCCGGCGCCCTTCCCGCGCTTGAGCTACCAGGAGGCAATGGAGCGCTTTGGCAGCGACAAGCCGGACACCCGCTTCGGCCTGGAGTTCGTCGACCTGTCGTCGGTGTTCGCCGGCACCGAATTCAAGGCGTTCGCCAGCGTGCTGGCGAGCGGGGGACAGATCAAAGGCATCAACGCAAAAGGCGCCGCCGGCCTGTCCCGCCGCGAGCTGGATGAGCTGGTCGATTTTAGCAAAGAATTCGGCGCGAAGGGGCTGGCCTACTTCCAACTGACGGCGGACGGCTTGAAATCGCCGATCACCAAGTTCCTGTCCGAGGATTCGCAGGCCGCGCTGAAGGCGGCGCTGGGTGCGGAGGAAGGCGACCTGCTGCTGCTGGTGGCCGACACGCCGCAGATCGTGGCGCGGGCGCTGGGCCGGCTGCGACTGCGGTTGGGCGACCAGCTCGGCTTGATCCCCGCGGGCCAGTGGAACTACCTCTGGGTGGTCGATTTCCCGATGTTCGAGTGGAACGAAGAGACGCAGCAGATCGACATGATGCACCACCCCTTCACCATGCCGAAGGCGGAGGACATGGACAAGCTGGAATCCGACCCACTCCAGGTGCGCGGCGACCTGTATGACCTGGTGCTGAACGGCAATGAGCTGGTCAGCGGCAGCATCCGCGCCCACCGGCGCGACATCCAGGAGCGCGTGCTGCGAACGATCAATATGCCGATCGAGCAGATTATCGATCGTTTCGGCTTTCTGGTGGAGGCGTTCGAATACGGCGCGCCGCCCCACGGCGGCATGGCGATCGGCTTCGACCGCCTGATCATGCTGATGGCCGGCGAGAAGTCGCTGCGCGAGGTCATCGCCTTCCCGAAGACGGCGTCCGGGATGGATCTGATGATGGACGCGCCGACGACGGTGGACCCAATCCAGTTGCGCGACCTGGGGCTGCAGCTAAAGAAGAAATCGTAGGGAACGCCCTCCGTGGCGTTCCTGGGTGCGATGAACCACGCCGGGTGGTAATACGAGAGCCGGAACGCCACGGAGGGCGTTCCCTACGACGAGATAACAACGATGACCAACGATCCGACAGATCAATGTCTTGCACTACAGCAACGGCTGGGCATCACTTTCCATGATTGTGGCCTGCTGGTGCAGGCGTTGACGCACCGGTCGTACCTGGCCGAAGTGCCGGATGCCATGTCTAATGAGCGGCTGGAGTTCCTGGGGGACGCGGTGCTGGACCTGGTGGTAGCGGAAGAGCTGTTCAAGCGGCATGCGGACTGGCCGGAGGGGGAGCTGACGAAGGCCAAGGCGTCGGCGGTGGACGAGCGGGCGCTGGAGCGGCTGGCGCGTGATTGGGAGCTGGGCGCGTATGTGCTGGTGTCGCGCGGCGAGGAGTCGTCGGGCGGGCGCCAGCGGCGTGCCATGCTGGCGGATGCGGTGGAAGCGCTGATCGGCGCGTATTTCCTCGACCAGGGACTGGACGCCGTGCGGGAGTTCGTGCTGCGCGCGCTGGCGCCGGTGATGGCGCAGATCGAGCGTCGCGAGCACGAGCACGATTACAAAACGCTGCTGCAGGAGCTGTTCCAGTCACGGTACCAGACGGCCCCCGACTATGAAGTGTTGAGCGAGACCGGCCCGCCGCATGACCGCACCTTCGAGATCGGGGTGATCTTCGCCGGCCAGGTGCTGGGGCGCGGCACCGGCAAAAGCAAGAAGGAAGCCGCGCAAAGCGCCGCCGCCGAAGCGTTACATAACATCCCGGAGCGGGAACACTCGGTTGAGGCCCACGAATCGGCAGTGGAGCACGCGGAAGCGCATCCCGGACCGACGGACACTCCCGAACCGGAAGACCACGGCCCGACTGCGAGCGCCGATTCGGCGGAGAATACTGACGAATCTTAAAGATTTTTTACTTTTCGCTGCAGGCATTCCGCCTGCCAGGGGCGAAATATAGACTACCGGGAACCCGGGCCCCACCTTTCTACCGACTTGCCCGTGCGATATTGGAGGTTACTGTGTCCAAACTGCGCCTGTTGCCGCGCGATGAACAGTTTTTTGACCTGTTTGAGAAAGCCGCCGGGGTTGTCCTTGCCGGAGCGGAAACCCTGCTGCAGATGCTGAACGATTTCGACAATGCCGATATCTACCGCAAGAAGATCGGCGACCTGGAGCACGAAGGCGACGCGGTGATTCACGCCGTGATGGACAAGCTCAACCGCTCTTTCGTCACCCCCTTCGATCACGAGGATATCCGCGCCATTGCCAGCCGGCTGGACGACATCATCGACTACACGCAGGCGGCGGCGGAGCGGCTGGTGCTGTACCAGGTGAAGGCGCCCTATCTCGACAGCACCGAGCTGGCGGGCGTGCTGGTGCAGACGGTGCGCCAGGTGCAGATTGTGGTCAGCCTGCTGCGCGACCTCGGCCAGCGTCGGGTTATCCTCGAGCATTGCATCGAGATCAACCGGCTGGAGAATTCCGGCGACAAGCTGTACCGTGAGGCGCTGGGCCGGTTGTTCGCGGACGGCGATGTGCTGGAGTTGATCCGCTGGAAGGAAATTTTCGAGCAGATCGAGCAGGCGGTTGACGAGTGCGAAGACCTGGCAGATGTCATTGAGAGCCTGGTAGTCAAGAACGCCTGATGATGACGGATCAGATAATCGAGAATCACAAGTGGTACATGATGATATACACGAGGAACCGATGGTAACCGAGACGACGGCCAAGACGACTTGCCCTTCCTGTCATGCCGCGGTCAATGAACGGGACGAAGGCGCCACCTGTCCCCAATGCGGCCGCCGCACCCATCGCAGTTGTTGGGAACATGACGGTGCCTGTTGCATGTCTTCCACCTGCATCTCCGCACGGCTGGGCAGCGGGACGCTCCCTGACACCGCCCCGGAGTTGGCGAAACTGGCGAAGGCGTCGCACGACAGCGATCGGGATCTGTGGCTGATGGTTGCCGGGGGCATCCTCGTGCTCATTGCCGCGGGAGCGCTAGCTTGTTCGCTGGGCGTGCCGGTCAATACCGTCCTGGTCTTCGCCGTGGTGATCGCCGCGCTGGCCTTCGACTACGTGAACGGCATGCATGACGCCGGCAACGCCATCGCCACCGTCATTTCCACCCGCGTGCTGACGCCATTCGCCGCGCTGCTGATGGCGGCGGTGCTCAACCTGGTCGGCGCGCTGTTTTTCTCCAAGGTCGCCAGCAACATCGCCTCCAAATTCGCCCTCTCCACGGACCACATCACGCCGGTGATGATCCTGTGCGGGCTCATTGGCGCCAGCGCGTGGAGCTTCCTCACCGCCCGCTGGGGCGTGCCGGTCAGCACCTCGCACTCGCTCTTCGGCGGCCTCATCGGCGTCTTCCTGTTGAACGGCATCCCGCTGAATATGAAGTACCTGGGCCTGCTCGGTTTCTTCATGGTTGTGGCGCCGTTGGCTGCCTTTATCGCGGGCTGGGCACTGATGATCCTGATTATGTGGATCTTCCAGCACACCTCACCGCACCGGGTGAACAAGGGCTTCCGCATCATGCAGTTCATCTCGTCGGCGTCGGTGGCCTTTTCGCATGGCGCCAATGATGCGCAGAAGGCGATGGGCATCATCACGCTGGCGCTGATGAGCGGCGGGTTTCTCCATGTCGCCGATGTGCACCATCTGCAGGTGCCGCTGTGGGTGAAGATCGCCTGCGCGCTGGTCATCGCGATGGGCACCGGCTTCGGCGGCATGCGCGTGATCCGCACGCTGGGTGACAAGATCATCAAGCTGGCGCCCGTGCACGGTTTCGCCGCGGAAATGGTGGCCGCTACCACCATCCAGATCGTGACCCACCTCGGTATCCCGGTCAGCACCACGCACATTATCTCTTCCTCCATCCTGGGCATCGGCGCCTCCCGCCGGCTCTCCTCGGTCCGCTGGGGCCTGGCAGCGAATATTATGCTGGCGTGGGTCGTCACCATTCCCACCACCGCCGTCGTCGGCGCGCTGCTGTACCAGGTGGTGAAGATGCTTTTCCGGCTGTAAACCGCTCTGAACTGTGGAGTTGCAACAGTACCGGTAAAGAGCCTGAATGGCTTAAATGGGTCCCCAGGGCAATGCTCTGGGCTGACCCATTCGAGCCATTCAGGCTCTTTTTTACAATACCGCGTTCACTCCTCGCACGCTCCGCCCTCCCACCCTGGCGTTAAAACGGTTATAATCTAGCGTTATGATCGATGCGCATTGTCATTTGAATGATCCTCGCTTATTACCGAAGGTAGATGAGCTGCTCTCACGTATGCATGATGCCGGTGTGTCCGGGGCGCTGGTGGTAGGCTACGACGTGCCGTCCAGCCGGCAGGCGGTGGAGCTGGCGCGCCGGCACCCGGCGCTGCGGGCGGCGGTGGCGGTGCATCCGCACGACAGTAAGGACCTGGACGCGGCGGGGCTGGCCGAGTTGGCGGAGTTGGGGCGGCAGCCGGAAGTGGTGGCCTTCGGCGAGATCGGGCTGGATTTCCATTACGATCACTCGCCGCGCGACGTGCAGCGCGAGGCCTTCAAACGGCAACTGGCGCTGGCGGCGGAGCTGGCGCTGCCGGTGGTCATTCACGAGCGCGAGGCGGTGGAGGAGACCATGGCCATCCTCGATGCCGAAGGCGGCTGGGCGCGCGGCGGCGAGTGGCACTGCTGCAGCACCACGCCGGAGCTGGCCGTGAGCATCGCGAAACGCTTTTTCATCGGCATCGCCGGCTGGTTGACCTTCCCGAAGTCGGACAATATCCGGGAGATGGCGCGCACGGTGCCGATCGAGCGGATGGTGCTGGAGACGGACGCCCCCTACCTGGCGCCGGCGCCGCACCGCGGCAGAACCAACGAGCCCGCCTATGTGCAGGTCACCGCACAGGCTTTGGCGGAGCTGAAAGACGTGCCGGTGTCGGAAGTGGAACGGATTACCGACATGAACGTGGTGCGGGCGTTTCCGCGATGGACGAGCCTGCTGTAATGAGGACGCTGGCGGTGTCGCATAATGAGCTGATTGGTTTTTCGATTTGATAAGGCGAGTGCGCTTTATGGAAAAGGAGTACCTGTATGCCCGAAGATTGCATCTTCTGTAAGATTGCCAACCAGGAGATCGCGGTGCCGTTGGTCTACCAGGATGACCTGCTGGTCGCGTTTCGCGACATCAACCCCGCGGCGCCGGTGCACATCCTGATCGTTCCGCGCAAGCATATCTCCGGCCTGCTGGAGCTGACGGATGTCGACGCCGATATGGTGGGGAAGATCCTCAAGGTTGCCGCCGACCTCGCCCGCCAGGAAGGCATCGCCGAGGGCGGCTTCCGCGTGGTGGTGAATTCCGGTCCGGACGCTGGGCAAAGCGTGCCGCACCTGCACTTCCACCTGCTGGGAGGGCGTCAGCTGGCCTGGCCGCCGGGATAGCTTAGGGACTGTCCCGAGCCCGCGACGCTTGTCCTGGAGAGGATCGGCACGGTACGCTGATCCATTGGCGAGGGTGATGGGAAAAATGGGAGTGAATGGGAAAAATGTGTTGGTGCATAAAAGGGAAGCCTTCCTTGACGCACCAACACATTTTTCCCATTCATTCTTATTTTTCCCATCGCCTCCACTGACCAGCCGACCTACCGTCCCGATCCTCACAAAGACCAGCGGTGTGGGAGAGCCCTGAGTGTTACCGCCGCTTCGCCGCCACGCGCGTCGGGCGTTCCAGCGGGAAGTCCAGCACCAGTTCGAGCTGCGGGGTGATCATGATCGAGCGCTTCTCCACCGGCGGCTCCTTGACGTGTGCGGGCTTGGCGGCGGCGGGGGGCGTGGATGGCGGAGCGACAGCGCGACGGGACGCGGGCTCCGGCTTTGCGGTCAACTCCAGGGCCGGCGCATCATCGGGTTTCGGCGCGCGGGTCTGCCGGCGGACGGGCGGCGCTTCCGCGGTTTTCTTCACCAGGGTGTCCTTCGGCATGGTGTCCGGCGCAATTTCCAGCGTCATCTCTACCGGTTTCTCCGCGGCAACCTCCGTTTTCCGGGGCTTGCGGGGCGCCGGGACGGCCGTGGCTGCGGGAGCCGGGGCGGTTTTCACGGCGGGAAATACCGCAGCGGGCCTAGCCGGTGGTGTTTTCGGCGCTGCCGCAACGACGGCCGGTGCTTCCGGCGCCTTCTCGCGGGGTTTCCGCGCGGCGGGGGGCGGGGCGGCTGCCTTCACGCGGGGCTGTTTAGCCGCCGGGGCGGGCGTTTCCGCGGTTTTCGGTATCGTGAGCTGCGGGGCGGGCGATGCTTTGCGGGCTGGTTTCGCCGGGGCAGCGGCCGGTTTGGCCACCTTGGCGGCGGCTTTCGCCGGTGTTTCCGGGGTCGTTTCCGCCTGCAGGTCGAGCTTGGGGGCGCCGGCATCGCGGCGCTTGCGCACCACCTTCGCGTTCGGATTCAGGGCCAGCTTCACTTTCGCTTCGCGGGCATAACGCTGGGCAAAATCGGACATGTCGAGCAGCGGCTTCACGTAATCATCGAAATACTGGCAGACTTCACCCTCGACGATTGCGCACGGGGTGCGCCCGCGGCAGCCGTTGCGGAAATTCGCGCATTCGCCCCTCGCCAAACGAGCATTGATATCCGAGCTGGTCACCTTCATACGCGCCATTAGACTGCCTGCACTTTCATCATATTGAGCCTCAACTACCTGTTATTCTACTGTAACAAACATCGGTTTGTCAATCGTGCCATCCGTCCCGGGGAGAGATGACGCCGCCACACCGGGCAGCGGCAAGGTCAAGGGACAGCTCACGCACGGATCGAGCCATGAGGAGGGCGGTTCCAATCTCTATTTCGCGCTTCCCCCGTGCCTCTCCTGCTGCTGTGCCAGTAATAATCCCGGAGTTCCCTGGCCTCAGGGCTCAGGTCGTACTCGCAGCGTGCCGTCGAAGAACTGGATGTCCAGCGCGGCTTCCTTGACGGCGGTGGCAGCGGAGGGGAGCAGGCGGCCGTCATCCGGGCGGGTGACGAGGGCGTAACCGCGCAACAATACGCCGCGCGGGTCGAGGGCATCCAGGCGGCCTTCCACCAATTGCAGGCGGCGCGCGGCCGCTTCTAACCGCTTCCGGACGCGGGCGTCAATGCGCTCGCCCAGGACATCCAGGTCCTGCCGGCGCTGGCGGAAGAGGTTGAGCGGGCTGCGCATAGCGGGGTGGGCGCCGGCGCGCTCCAGATCTCGCCGGGCGTGGTTCAGCAGACTGCGCGTCCGGCCAAAGACGCGATCTTGCAGTTGTTTCAGGTACTCGGACACTCCGCTCAGGTCGGGTACCGCCAGCTCGGCGGCGGCGCTGGGGGTGGGGGCGCGCAGGTCGGCGACGAAGTCGGCGATGGTGAAGTCCGTCTCATGCCCCACCGCGCTGACCACCGGGACGGGCGAGGCGGCGATGGCGCGCGCCACCGATTCGTCGTTGAAGCCATTCAATTCCTCAAAGGACCCGCCGCCGCGCGCCAGCACGATCACGTCCACACCGGGCACGCGCCGGACCAGCTGCAGCGAGCGGACGATGCCCGCCGGCGCCCCCGGCCCCTGCACCGGCGTCGGCACCAGCACCACCTGCCGCCCGGGCCAGCGCCGGCCGCTGACGGTGACGAAATCGTGCACCACCGCGCCGGTGGGCGAGGTGAGCAGAGCGATGCAATGCGGGATATAAGGCAGCGGCCGCTTGCGCGCGGGCGCGAACAGCCCCTCCGCCTCCAGCTTCCGTTTCAACTGCTCGAAGGCCAGGAACAGGTTGCCCACACCCTCCGCCTGCAGCGTGTGCGCGTAGAGCTGGTACTGCCCGGAGCGCTCGTAGACGGCAATCGACCCCTCCGCGGTCACCTTCATCCCGTCCTCGCAGCGGAAATTCAGCGCCTGCACGCGGTCGCGCCACATCACGCAGCGCAGCTCGCTGGCGTCGTCCTTCAGCGTGAAGTAAAAATGCCCGGAGGAATGGTACTTGCAATTGCTGATCTCCCCGCGCACCACCACCCGCTGCAGCGTGTCGTCGCGCTCCAGCAGCGTTTTGATGTAGCGGGTCAGTTCTTTGACGGAGAAGACGTATGGGCCTGGCTGCATAGGAGTATTGTGGAAGGAGGGCAGGATTATGTCAAGTTAAGGAAAGGGTGGGAGTGAGATTCACAGTCTGGAAGGGTGCGAGAGCCCCGCCGAATCTAGGCAAGCTGACCTAAGCTCGGTGGGGCTCTCGCACCCTTCCAGACTGTGAATCTCACTTCCTCCGCTAACCTATTTCCGCGTCTTCCATGCCGCCAGCATGAATTTCGGCAGTGCCGCCAGGCGGGGGAGGCGGGAGGGCTGCTGCATCAAGCGGTAGAGCCACTCCATGCCGGATTTCTGCATCCACTCCGGCGCGCGCTTGAGGGTGCCGGAGATGACGTCGTAACTGCCGCCCACGCCGATCATTACCGGCACGCCCAGCTCGGTAAAATAGCTGCGGATGAACTGCTCCTGCTTGGGGATGCCCAGCGCGACGAAGAGCACGTCCGGGCGGGCGGTGGCGATGTCGCGCACCACGCGCGGCTCGTCCTCCGGCTTGAAATACCCGTCGTGAATGCCGGCGATGATGAGACCGGGATACCGCGCGGCCAGCACGCCGGCGGCGGCCTGCACCACCATCTCCGACGCGCCCAGCAGGTAAATGCGGAAGCCTTTCCGGGCGGCCATTTCGCTGATGCGGTCCACCAAGTCCACCCCGGAGACGCGCTCGGGCAGGCGCATACCCTTCATGCGGGTGGCGAGCAGCACGCCGGCGCCGTCGGGCGTCACCAGGTCGGCCTGGCGCACGATCTCCAGCAGCTCCGGCTCCTCCTGCGCGCGCATGATGCCGGAGGCGTCGGCGGTGAAGACGTGGTGCGGCTCGCGCGTGCGGATGAAGGCCTCGATCCGCGTCAATACCTCGTCCATGGTCAGCGGGTCCACCGGCACGTCCAGCAGCTCCAGCCGCCGCTCCGCCACCGGCATGCGCCGCCAGCGCCGCACCGCCACCGCCCCGCCGATGACGATGGCCGTCGCCGCCAGTCCGCCGAGGATGCACCCCGCTGATGAATTGGAATTCTTCGCCATCGCTTTATCCTTTCACCACAAAGACACAAAGGCTCAAAGTCACAAAGCGTTTCATGTCCTTCGTGCCTTTGCGTCTTCGTGCCTTTGTGGTGATTTGCGTTTTACTTATGTTCCTGTCTGCCACGAAGCCAGGTAGGTCTTCTGCTCCTGGGTCAGCTCGTCGATGGTGATGCCCATCGCGGCCAGCTTCAGGCGCGCGATCTCTTCGTCGATGTCGGCGGGCACCGGGTAGACCGTCTTCTTCAGGCTGGCGTGTTCCTTGATCAGGTATTCGGTGCACAACGCCTGGTTGGCAAAGCTCATGTCCATCACGCCGGAGGGATGGCCCTCGGCGGCGGACAGGTTGACCAGCCGGCCGTCCGCCAGCAGGTACAGCCGCCGGCCGTCCGGCATCACGTATTCCATCACCATCTCGCGCACTTCGCGCTTGGCGACGCTCATCTCCTCGAGGGCCGGGATGTCGATCTCGTCATTGAAGTGGCCGCTGTTGGCGAGGATGGCGCCGTCCGGCATCACTTCGAAGTGCTCGCGGCGAAGGACGTTGATGTTGCCGGTGAGCGTACAGAAGAAGTTGCCGATGCGCGCGGCTTCCAGATGGCTCATCACCCGGAACCCGTCCATTGTCGCCTCAAGCGCTTTCAGCGGATCCACCTCGATCACGACGACGTGCGCGCCCATGCCCGCGGCGCGCGATGCCAGCCCGCGGCCGCACCAGCCGTAGCCGCAGACCACGAACGTGCGGCCGGCCAGCAGGCGGTTCGTCGCGCGGATGATGCCGTCGATGGTGCTCTGCCCGGTGCCATAGCGATTGTCGAACATGTGCTTTGTCAGCGCGTCATTCACCGCGACGATGGGATAGTTGAGCACGCCTTCGCGCGCCATGCTGTGCAGGCGGATGACGCCGGTGGTGGTCTCTTCGGTGCCGCCGATGACGTTACCGAGCATTTCTTTGCGCTGGGTGTGCAGCGTCGACACCAGGTCAGCGCCGTCGTCCATGGTCATGGTCGGCTTGCGGTCAAGCACGGCGTTGATATGTTTATAATAGGTGCCCTCGTCTTCGCCTTTGATGGCGTAGGTGGGAATGCCGACGTCCGTCGCCAGGAACGCCGCCACGTCATCCTGGGTGGACAGTGGATTGGAGGCGCACAAAAACACTTCCGCGCCGCCTGCTTTCAGGGTGAGCATCAGGTTGGCGGTCTCCGTGGTCACGTGCAGGCAGGCGCCGATGGTCTGCCCCTTCAGCGGCTGATCTTCCGCAAAGAAATTGCGAATCTGCCGCAGCACGGGCATTTCCTGCTCCGCCCATTCCACGCGCAGGCGGCCGGCAGCCGCGAGCGAGGGATCTTTGACATCATAATTGGCCATGGTAACCTCAACTGTTGAAATATCTCTGCTATTTTAGCGGTTTTGACAGATTTTCTCCATAGCAGATGCTGGTCTATTTTTCCATAGTTATTGCCGGGGTCGGACAACGGGGCAAGCATATGGGGCGCCACGCTGGGGTTGCGGGAGGATCGACCCGGTAGGCCGGCAAATCAGCGGAGGGGATGGGAAAAATGGGAGTGAATGGGAAAAATGGAGATGGGATGAATGGGAAGGTTTTTCGATCATGCACCAACACATTTTTCCTAGTCACTCCCATTCTTCCCATCCCCCTCATCAATGTGCCCGCCCACCGGGCCGATCCTCTCCAGCATCAACCTTCCTTTGCTCCCGCAGCAGCAGATCGTCCCAATGCCAGACCACCACCACCAGCAGCGGTGTGAGTAATAATACCAGGATATGCGCGATGCAGGGGTTAGCGATGTCGTCGAGGATGGAGGCCAGCAGCGGATGTTGCTCCGCCAGCACCACCACCGTTGCGCTCGCGACATGTTCCTTGCTGCCCGCCAGCAGCGCGGCCTGCGCCACCGGTCCACTCACATCCGCCCAGCGCGCCGCAACGCCTCCCGGCTGGCTGTAATACCGCAGCACGCTCACCAACAGCCACAGCCCGGCCATGATCACCAGCCCGACTTCGATCGCCCAGAGCAAGCGGCCCATCGACCGCAGTTCCCCCCGCACGATATCCCCGGCACTCATGATGACCCTCGTGAAACAGGATGTATGATGAGCGTACTACGAGGGTGTGAAGAGGCGGTGACGGGGATGTTACAGGGCAATTAAATCATGAGCAATGGTAGTTTGTAGTAGCGCCGTCAGGCGCGTGCCCGTGCACAAACCTAAAGCTCGTGAGGAACTAAAAAGAGAACGTTTTCTCGTTAGTTCCTCACGAGCTTTAGGTTTGTGCACGGGCACGCGCCTGACGGCGCTACTACGAACTACCCTTGCCTCTTGATTACTTACCTTCCGTATAGGCCAGGTACGCCGCGGGGAAGGGGCGCAGCGCCCGCTCGATGACGCCGTGGACGTAGGAGAGGAAGACGCCGTAATTGACCATGGGCACCTTGGCCGCCTGTGCCTGCAGACCGCGGGAGAGCATGGCCTGGCGGTTGATCATGCAGCCGCCGCAGTGGATGACGAGCTCGTAGCTGGCGAGATCGGCCGGGAACTCCGGGCCGCTGCTGAAGTGGAAGTCGATGTCGCCGCCCACCACCTGCCGCAGCCAGCGCGGGATCTGCACCTTGCCGATGTCGTCCGCCTGGCGGTGGTGGGTGCAGGCTTCCGCGACGAGCACCTTCGCGCCGGGCCGCAGTCGCTCCACCGCGCGCACGCCGCGTACCAACTGTTCCAGGTCGCCCTTCAGCCGCGCCATCAGGATGGAGAAGGTGGTGAAGGGGATGTCCTCCGGCGTGTCCGCGGCGGCCTTCAGCACCGCCTGCGAGTCGGTGACCACCAGCCGCGGCTTCGTCTTAAGGTTGGCCAGCGCCAGTTTCAGCTCGCGCTCCTTCACCACCAGCGTGTAGGCATCATGGTCGAGGGCGTCGCGGATGGTCATCACCTGCGGCAGGATGAGGCGGTCCTTGGGCGCGGCCTTGTCGATGGGCACCACCAACACCACGCAGTCGCCGGGGCGCACCAGACCGTCCAGCACCGCCGACTGCAGCCGGTCCGACGGCGCGGTGTTGATCAACAGCCGCTTCAACTCCTCGATGCCCTGCCGGGTGACCGTGCTGACGCGGGCGACGGGCAGCTTGTTCTCCTCCGCCCACTGGCGTGCGGCAGACGCATCCACGTCGAGATCCGCCTTGGTGATCGCCGCCACTACCGCCCGTTCCCGCTCGCGCAGGCGCGCCAGCAGCTCATCCTCGTAGCGGTCAGGACCGGCTGCCGGGTCGAGCACGAGCACGGCCAGGTCGGTGCGGTCGATCACCTGCAGCGTCTTTTCCACGCGCAGTGCGCCCAACTCGCCGGTATCGTCGATGCCAGCGGTGTCGGTGATCATCACCGGCCCGATGGGCAGGATCTCCATCGCCTTCGCCACCGGGTCGGTGGTGGTGCCCGGCACATCGGACACGATCGCCGCCGACTGGTTCGTCAGCGCATTGATTAAGCTAGATTTCCCCGCGTTGCGGCGCCCGAAAATGCTGATGTGCAGCCGAGAGCCGGCAGGAGTCTGATGCAATGTAGACATAAGCAAGTTATTTTAACCGAATCGGCGAGGATGGACAAATGGGGTCGCGGCCGGCTTGTTCACGGGAGGCTGGTACTGGCGAGAATCAGGCCGGCGGGCGGGGGGCATGGGAGGCTTATTTGGGGGAGGGTCGGCCCGGTAGGCTGGCAGGTTGGCGGGGGATAATGGGAAAAATGGGAGTGAATGGGAAAAATGGGGATGGGATGAATGGGAAGGCTTTTCGATCATGCACCAACACATTTTTCCCATTGTCTCCAACTTATTTATCAGCCTACCGGGCTGATCCTCCTCAGAATTAGCCTCCCGTGACCCCATCGACCCGACCCATTGATATCTAGATACGACAGATGAATTTAAGCGAAAATAGACAATATCTTTTCTAATTTCACGCCACTGATTCTGTTCAGATATTTAATGATTTCTTTATCTTCCACAGATCAGCTTTTTCTTCCAATACAAGCGTAAAGCGTGCGTGTGCTGACTTGACGGAAGATAAGATTAAGCGTTAAATTGAATAAATTCTAAAGAAGCTCTTGCGTGTGGAATACTAAGTCAGTAATTGCTTATTCCTCAGCCATTTTTGCAGTACCTCGAGCGTTGTCCGATCGTTCATCTTGTCACCGGCAGGAGCATGCGAAGCACCGAGGCATCGGTTTCGCGCTGCTGCGGACGTAACCGGTTTCCGGCAGGGAGGATTATATGCGGCGTTTCACTCTCGCCTTGCTTGCGGGAGCAATGGCAATCTCGCTCTTCGTGAGCGGCTGTGGCGGCGGCGGCTCGGCTTCCGGCGGCGATGGCGGCGATGGCGGTGACGGCGGCGACGGCGGTGCGCCGATCGTGCAGGCCGGCATCACCGGGTCGATCTTCACGACCGACAGCACGAGTACGGCGAATGTCAACATCTTCGCGGATAAAAAGATCGTCTATCTGAACGGCGGACCGGCCTATCCGGGCGCCGCGGGCCTGCCCGATGGACCGTATTACGCGCGTGTCACCGCGCAGGACGGCACCGTACTTGGTAAGAGCAACGGTGCGGTGGTTATCGTCACCGGCGGCGTGTTCGTGCAGCTGTATAAGCTGTGGGACATCCTCTTTAAGACGGATGCCAGCGGTAACTTCCTGCTGAACAGCAGCCAGAACATGCTTCCCGGCTTCCAGACCAGCCCGAACGATGAATACCGGGTGTGGATCAGCCGTGTGTCCGGCTTCCCGAAAGCCAGCAACAAGACCGACGATTTCAAGGCGACTGAAATTCCCGAACTCCCACCGGCCGCGGATCTGCAGGTGATCAAGTTTTATGACGCCAACGTGAACGGCATCAACGACGACGGTATGGAGCTGACCGGCTGGTTGGTCGACATCACCAACAGCACGGCGTATCAGCGGTTTACGCCGGTGGCGATGACGCTGGATCCGGGCACCTACACCATCACCGAAGGCACGCCGATACCGCCGGGCACCCGCTGCGATCCGCCGACGCCTCCCGCGCCTTACTTCATCTGGACATCCACCACGCCGCCCTCGGTCAACATTACTCTCAATGACGGCGATGAGCGGACGGTCGAATTCGGCAATATCTGCATCGGCGAAGGCGGGGCGAAGTCGAAGAGCTACTGGTCGGGCTGCAACACCCAACTCGGCAGCGACGACCTGGCGATGCTGGTGGCGCTGAACCTGCGCAGTTCGAGCGGCGCGGCGTTCAACCCGACGAGCATCAGTTCATTCAGCAACTGGCTGCGCAACGCCGGGACCAACAACATGGCCTACATGCTCTCCGCGCAGTTGGCGACGATGGAGCTCAACGTGTTCAACGGGCTGGTGAACGGCAACGCGTTCGTCGCCGCGCCGGGCACGACCAGCGCCAACGCACTCGGCTACGCTACGGTCAACGCGCTGATGGCGGAAGCCAACGCGGAATTGGGCTTGCACGGCACCGCCTATTCCGGCGACGCCTGGCGCGCGTACCAGCAGACACTGAAGAACGTGCTGGACAATGCGAATAAGAACACCACCTTCGTGCTGCCGACGGCAGGTGCGTATTCGTTCGCGGTCAGCCCCCCGTAAACCACGGGAGCGGCTGGCTGTTGCCGCCCGGGTGTCCACTGGATGCCCGGGCGGTTTTTGTTTCCAAGGGAATGGTCTCCCTCATCTTCAGACCAGTCGCCGTTGATATATCGCCGGGATCATCTGACGGAGATCGACGACCGGCTCGCTGCCGTCCTCCAGCGGGATGACGGCCAGCGGCTCGCCCCACGGCGAATAGGGTTTCAGCAGCGCGGCGACCTGATCCATCAATGGGCGGGCCGCCGCGGGGTCGAAGGCGTAAAAGACGATGGCGACGGCGAATTCGGGCTGATCATCGTCCTGCCGCAACAGAAAAGCGTAGAGCTCCTTGACATCGGTCGCCGGCTCTAACAGACGGCGCAGGTCTTCCCGCACGCTGTGTGGCAGCTCGGCATCCAGCTCTCGAAAGGACATGCGCGCGCCGCCGGCGATGGGGTTGGGAATGGCCGTCAACTGCGGGGGCGGGATGCGGCCGTTGGCCAGCTCGCGCACCTCGTCGCGGCTCACTGGCAGGTGGCTGCCCCCGGCGCAGACGATCAACTCCGGCGCGCCGTCGGCGTTCAACCGCTCGAACAGCGCCGCCGCCGGCACCACGATATAGGAAAAGCCGGCCATCTTGTACCCGAGCATGGTCTCCTGATCGGTGAAGACCATCAGCAGATGCTCTCCCGTCTCGGGATTGACCTTCGTCAGCGGAGTCGGCGGCTGGCCTTCCGGTGCCGGCGGGATGTCCCCCATGCCGGGCGGCAGGCCGACGGGGATGAGCAGCGCGGTGCGCAACAGCGTCAGATACACGTCTTCGCGCTGGCCGGGGGTGAAATCGTCCCCGCACGCCTCCATCGCCTGGAGGAAGGGGGTGTTGTCGGGGTCCTGGCTGCCATCCGGCGGGTCAGTGACGATGCGCATGGTTGACTCCTTTCACCAATGGGTAAATTCGTTCTATTTTGCGAGAGTCCTGCAAGCCAGAGGTAAGTTTATGACCAGTTTTTGTTTTCTTACTTGCGAAGGCCAGGCGGAACCAGGCCTTGCATAAAGGCTTCACGATGAGCCGGATTGCCGAGATCCATGCGGAAGCGCTGCCAGTTGCCGGTAGGAGTGAGCACGGCCATATCTGCCTTCCCGTGCGCGCGCTCAGAAAAATCCCAGGTGATATAATCGCCGTATTCGTTGCTGAACCCCTCGGCATCAGCATGAATGATGCCCCTTACCTCGCTATGAAAGGTGTTCATAAGATTACGAACAAGATACCAGCCCAACCCACGGCACCCGTTGAGGATTTGAAACGAATAAATGGATTGAACACGTGGCAGGAAGTCCAGTAGCCATCGAGAAGCGGAAGCCGGTTCGGCATCCTTCGCCTCTTCGAGATAATCGGTCAGGTAATCCAGCGGATCACGGGCAATCAGCGTAATCGGCGCCGAGAGATGGTTGATCACCTCGATATTTTCCAACGCTCCGGGTTGTCCTCATCGGGTGTGGGGTATAGCCTGGCGAAGAGGTGCCAGGCGGCAAATCGGCTTCGCAAGTGAGCGATGGGAATATCAACATCCCTGGCGCCTAGAATGGTGATGTAATAACCCACGAGATTCTCCGATCAACGTGGAGACGAAGGATCAGCCACCCGCTTCACATGCCCCTGGTCCGTCCCGACCGTCCGCCCTAGCCCGAGGATGCGCAGGGTGATGCAGCCGCGGCAATGGGCGGGGTCGTCGCTGAGGCAGATTTTGTCCGGGTAAATCTCATATTTCGCGCGGTGATCGGTGGGGGTGACGTTGGGCATCACCACGTTGGCGCCGGCCTGCAGTGCGCGCTCGCGGCCCAGCGGGTGCAGCGTGCCCATGGCGGTGGTGGCGGGCAGGTGCGCGTCCGGGAAGACCAGCCGCAGCACCGCTACCAGCCGCAGCGTGCGCTCCACCGTGCCGCCCGTGGTGCCTTGCAACGGCGTGTTGGGGTGGGGGATGAAGGGGCCGACGCCGATCATCTCTGCACCCAGTTTGTGCAGCCACATCACATCTTTCGCCAGGTGCGCTGCCGTCTGCCCGGGCAGGCCCACCATCACGCCGGAGCCGAGCTGATAGCCCAGCTCGCGGAGGTTATACAGGCACTGCATGCGCTCCGACAGGTCATCGTCCGGATGCAACGCAGCAAAGAGCTCCGGATCGGTGGTCTCGATACGCAGCAGGTAGCGGTCCGCGCCTGCCTCGCGCCAGATTCGGTAGGTTTCGCGGTCGCGTTCGCCGGCGCTAAGGGTGATGGCCAGGTCGGTGCTCGCTTTGATGCCGCGGATGATCTCCGCCAGCCGGTCCGCAGTGAACCACAGGTCCTCGCCGGACTGCAGCACCACGCTGTGGTAACCGAGTTTCGCCGCCGCCTTCGCGGTCTCCACGATGGTTTCCGGGTCCAGGCGGTAGCGCTCCACGTCACCGTTGTGCCGACGCAGCCCGCAGTAGGCGCAGTCCTTGCGGCAGATGTTGGAGAACTCGATCAGCCCGCGCAGGTGCACGGCGTCGCCCACGTGCTCCGCCCGCACGCGGTCCGCCGCCGCGTACAGCGCCGGGGCGTCATCTTCGGCACAATCCAGCAGCGGCACCAGCCATTCCGGCGATGGAGTCGCTCCCGCCACTGCCTGCTGCAGCGCATCATCAAATAAAAAGAACTGATCGTTACCCATATGCTATTAATTTTATCGTTTTTAGGGAGGCGTGGCAATTTGGTGGGGTGTTGGTAAGCCGGGCTATCTACGGACTGGGTCACGGGAGGCTTGGGCTGGGGGAGGATCGGGTCGGTGGGCTGGTCGGTTAGCGAGAGGAATAGGAAAAATGGGAGTGAATGGGAAAAATGGGGATGGGAAATGGGAGAACCTTACCCATTTTTCTTATTACTCTCGCTAACCGACCAGCCCACCGATCCGATCTTCTCCCAGGACCAGCCTTTCACTACCCGGACCGGCCCGATCCTCCCAGAAAAGCCTTGCTTGCCCGCACCCCAACCAACCCGTATAATACCCGCAGTTTATCCCGAAAGGACCGTCCCATGGCGAAGAAGACTGAAGTGCGCGCTGGCGTCATCGGCGTTGGCGGCATTGCGCTGGGCAAGCATCTGCCCGCGCTGGCCCGGCTCGATAATGTGAAGATCACTGCGTTTTTCGATATCGACAAAGAACGCGCCCGCAAGGGGCTGAGTGATTTCGGCGGGCAAGGCGCCAAGGTGTATGAGGATTATCACGACCTGCTGGCGGCGAAGCTGGACGTGGTGCACATCTGCACCCCCAACAACAGCCACGCGGGCATCGCCATCGAGGCGCTGGAGGCCGGCTGTCACGTCATGTGCGAGAAACCGATGGCCACCACCGCCGCCGACGCCCGCCGCATGGTGGCCGCCGCCCGCAAAGCCGGCAAAAAGCTCACCATCGGCTACCAGTCGCGCTACCGCCCCGACGCGCTCTACATGAAGAAGCTCGTCGAGCAGGGCGAGCTGGGCGAGGTGTATTACGCGAAGGCGCTGGCGCTGCGCCGCCGCGGCGTGCCCACCTGGGGCGTGTTCCTGGACAAGGCCATTCAGGGCGGCGGTCCGATGATCGACATCGGCACCCACGCCCTCGACCTGACGCTGTGGCTGATGAACAACTACGAGCCGGAATACGCCGTCGGCACCGCCTTTTATAAGCTGGGCCAGCGCCCGAACGCGGTGAACGGCTGGGGCCCGTGGGACCCGGCGAAATTCGAGGTGGAGGACTCCGCGCTCGGCTTCGTAAAGTTCAAAAACGGCGCCGCGCTGGTGCTGGAGACCAGTTGGGCGCTGAACATGCTGCAGGAAAGCGGCATCGCCTACGTCCTTTGCGGCACCGAGGCCGGCGCCGACAATCTGGACGGCCTGCGCATCAATGGCGAGAAGCACGGCCGTCTCTACTCCGAGACCATCGACCTGAACGCCTGCGGTGGCGAATTCGATGAATTCCGCGGCCTGGATGCCGGCCAGATCGAAGCTAAGTTGTGGATCGACGCCATCATCAACGACACCGACCCGGTGGTGAAGATGGAGCAGGCCCTCGTCGTCTGCGAAATCCTCGATGCCATCTACGAGTCGGGGCAGACCGGCCAGCCGGTCTACTTCACCGGCGAGCGCGCGCTGGCGTCGGTGTAAGGGCGCCATGCGATCGGCGAGGTGGGCCGGGGCGCGAGAGGCTGGTCTTGGGGAGGATCGGTCCGGGAGGCTGGTAGGTTAGTGGGTGGCCATGGGAAAAATGGGAGCGAATAGGAAAAATGGGATGGGATAAATGGGAAACTTCCCTTGGACGCACCAACACATTTATCCCATTCACTCCCATTTTTCCTATGGCCACCCACTAACCTGCCAGCCTCCCGGACCAATCCTCCCCCAACACCAGCCTCGCGCGACCCAGTCCACCGCCCCCGGTATTGTCAAAACCTCGTCACTTTCCTTTTCGGCGAGTGACCTGCTATACTACCGTAGCTTCGAGCCTGCATGATGGGACCATAACATTGGATGCCGCCGCCACATTACAGCCCTGGCTCGACCAGTACCTGGACTATCTGTCCGCGGTCCGGCGGGCGTCGCCGCACACGGTGAAGAGTTATACGGAGGACCTGGTGCAGTTTGTGCAGTTCGCCGAGGGGCGCGGGCGCGCGTGCTGGACGCAGGTGACGGTGCTGGATATCCGCCGCTACCTGTCCGAGCTGATGGGCGCCGGCGCCGCGCGGGCCACGGTGGCGCGCAAGCTCTCCTCCCTGCGCGGGCTGTTCACTTTTCTGCAGGCGCGGCGGCTGCGCGAGGATGACCCCACTCTCGGGCTACGCGCGCCGAAACTGCCGGAGCGGCTGCCGCATTACCTGGAGGAGGACGAGCTGGCCGACCTGCTGCGCGCGCCGGACCCGGCCACCCCCGCGGGACTGCGCGACCGCGCCATCCTGGAAACGCTGTATGCGTCGGGCATGCGCGTGTCCGAGCTGGTGTCACTGAACGTGACCCACCTGGAGCGCGCCGACGCCACCGCCGGCCTCTGCGCGCTGCGGGTCGTCGGCAAGGGGCGCAAGGAGCGGGTGGTGCTGCTGGGCGAAGAGGCGGTGGGCGCGGTGCGGGACTACCTGGCGGGCGGGCGGCCGGCGTTGCTGCAAAGGGCGGAGACGCCGGATGATCAGGCGCTGTTCCTGAACCGTTTCGGCACGCGGCTGACCGGGCGCAGTGTCGCGCGCATGCTGCACAAGTATGTCATGCTCACCTGCGCGCGGCGGGGCATCAGCCCGCATGCGCTGCGCCATACTTTTGCCACCCACCTGGTGAACCACGGCGCCGACTTGCGCACGGTGCAGCAGTTGCTCGGTCATGTCTCGCTGGCCACCACGGAGGTCTACACACACGTATCCTCCCAGCGGCTGCGCGATGTGTATGCCCGCGCCCATCCGCGCGCCTGACAACAAAGGACCGTATGCCGTTTTTCGCCGGATTCGACATCTCCGCGATACCGTTCAAAACCGACCGCACGCTGCGGAAGGTGCCCTACGTCACGTATACCCTCTGCTTCATCAATATCCTCATCTACCTGGCCACGCTGGGGCGCAGCGACTACGAAGTCTATACCATCACCCGCCACTACGGCTTCATCGTCAACCAGCCCAGCATTCTCACGCTCTTCACCTCCGCCTTCCTGCATACCGAGCTGCTGCACCTGGCGGGGAATCTGCTGATCCTCTGGCTGGTGGGCACAGTGCTGGAAGCGGGGATCGGCAGCGTGGTCTTTCTGCTGCTCTACCTGGCCAGCCTGGTCTGCGCCATCACGCTATACGGCGTCATCGGCCGCCTCATCATGCCGGACAGCCTGGGCATCCCGCTGGTGGGAGCGTCGGGCGCCATCTCCGGCATTACCGGCCTGGCCGCCTTCCGCTACTACCGCGTCCGCGTGCTCACCATCCCGATGGTGGGGTTGCCGGGGTTATTCATCCCGATACCCATCCCGGTCCTGGTGTGGATCCCGCTCTGGGCCTATGCCGTGCTGTTTGCGGGGCGCGAGCTGCTCGCCGGCTTTACCGATCTGCACGGTGGTGTCGCCCACTGGGCGCACATCGGCGGGTTGGTCGTCGGGGTGGTGATGGCGATGGTGATGAACGTGGCGCGGGAGGGCCGGCGGGAAAACGCGCTGGAGGATTCCACCCGGGCCGCCGCCGGCCAGAAACCGCGCGACCGCTCGCTGCAGGAGCTGCGCGGGCTGCTGCGCGAGCACCCGAACGATCCGGAGATCATCGAGGCGATGGCCGCGCTGCTGCTGGTGCAGGGGGAGCACGAGAAAGCCCGCGATCTGTACCTGAAATCCGTGCGGCTGTTCCTGGCCGCCAACCTGCGCGACCGCGCCGCCGTCAGCTACCTGAACGTGCTGCATACCTTCCCGAAGACCGTCATGCAGCCGCGCGAACAGATCACCCTCGCCGCCACGCTGGAGTCGCTGGGGCACTTCCAGGAAGCGGCGCAGGCGTTCACCCTCATCATCGAAGCCTACCCTGATCGGGAAGAGGCGCAAACGGCCATCATGCGCACCGCCCAGTTGGACGTGCGCTACCTGCATGACCCCACCAGCGCCGAATACCTGCTGCGCCTGTTCCTGGAGCGCTACCCGGAGTCGCACTGGCACAACCTCGCCCAAGAACGCTTGCGCGAGCTAAAAATCAAAGTCAAAGATCGTTGACATTTTACCACTAGATATTCATAATCTAATAAGTTGACCATCAATTTAAATGGAGAGGTAGACACTCATGTCAGATAAAAATTCAAGCAATGACGATCAGTATGCCCTGACATTAATATTCCCAGATGCAAAAAGGATATTTCGTACAAATCATAAGCAGATCTCTGATTACAAAGACGATTGTATAGTTATATTAGATACAAATACATTGTTGGTTCCATATACAACAGGAAAAGATAGTATTGAGCAGATTAGTAAAACATATTTAGAACTCGCAAACAATAATCGGTTATTATTACCTGCTCAAGTAGCTCGTGAATTTGCTAAGAATAGGCCGGAGAAAATAAAAGAGTTATTCTCAAAATTTAAACGTAAAATTGATGGAATACAATATTACCGTGGAGGAAAATATCCATTATTAGAATCATTAGAATCATATCAAAATGTTTTGGATATCGAAAAAAAAATCGATATGATGCTAGATGAATATAAAACAGCATTACGTAATACTCTCGACCACATTAAGAACTGGAATTGGGATGACCCTGTCAGTCAAATATATGGCACATTATTTTATGGTGATCTAATCTATGAGTTATCAAGAGGGTATGGCGATATTCTAAAAGAAATGTCCTTCCGGTATAAGAATCGAGTTCCCCCTGGGTATAAAGATTCTTCAAAACTAGATGAGGGAATCGGTGATTTTATTATTTGGAAGACAATATTAGAAGTTGGTAAGAATGGAGATACAAATGTTCTCTTCGTCTCTGGTGATAGTAAATCTGATTGGTGGTACATAAGCGAAGGACAGAAGTTATACCCTAGATATGAATTAATAGACGAATATTTCGGATACACAAACGGAAAAGAGTTTAACATCATTACACTATCATATTTGCTGGAAATGTTTGGAGTTGATAAGGAAGTGATTGCCGAGGTTAGGAGTAAAGAATCAGAGATTAATGATAGAGAATCGCCAGCGGACTCATATTCTGTAATCGACTCTGATTATATCATGAAATATGTCATTGACAAAGGTAGTTCATTTTTTGAGGTTAACAGGAGATTGACAGAACCATACTACGAAGCTATCGATTGGCATAATCGCAAGATTGGCTTCGATGTAAAATATATTACAAAATCTTTTAGCAAAAACGAAATGATACACCAAATTACAAAAGGTTTGAATTATGTGAACAATCATACGATTAGTGCGTATGCGTTAATTATTGTATTTAGTAATTTTGACATGGCATTGGCTGTTAAGAGTAGTTTTGAATTTTACGAGAGATTCCCGATAGCCATAGGGTATATATCTGATGATGGAGAACTGGAAATCATCTATAATAATACAGAATTATTTAATTGATATATCATATAATATTGGCGTAAATGTAATTTTAAGAAGAAATTGTTGGCTTGCCAACACAGGACTGATATAAAAGCCCATCGATAATAAGATATGCGCGTCATCATCGATACGGACCCCGGCATTGACGACAGCGTGGCGCTGGCGCTGGCGGTGGCGTCGCCGGAGCTGGATATTGCGGCGGTCACCACCACCTATGGCAACACTACCGTCGACCGCGCCACGCGGAATGCGCGGGAGTTGTTCACCCGGCTGGGAGTGAGTGAGAAGATCCCGGTGCATCCCGGCGCCGACCGGCCGCTGTTGCGCCCGCTGCAGGTGGCGGCGGACACCCACGGCGAGGAGGGCCTGGGGTATGCGGAGATCGCCCACGCCGTCATGCCGGAGGACGAGCCGCTGGAAGCCCCGCATGCGATGCTGCGGCTGGCCGCCACCTCCGACGAGCCGCTCACCCTGGTCTGCCTGGGCCCGTTGACCAACCTGGCGCTGGCGCTGGCGCTCGACCGGCCGTTGCTGCGGCAGCAGGTGACGGAGATCGTGCTGATGGGCGGCGAGCCGGATGGCTACGGCAACATCACCCCGGTCTCCGAATTCAACTTCTGGTGCGATCCGGAAGCGGTGCAGATGGTCTTTCAGAGCGGCATCCCCATCCGCATGGTCGGCCTCAACGTCACCCGCCGCATGGTGCTCACCCGGCAGGCGGTGGATATCCTCGCCGGGCATGACATGCCCACGCTGCGCTGGTGGGGCGACATGCTGCGCTTCTACGAGGAGTTCCATCGCACGCAAAGCGGACTGGAGGGCTGCATCATCAACGACCCGCTGGCGGTGACGCTGGCGATGGCGCCGGAATACGGCGTGACGCAGCCGATGGCTGTGGAGGTGGCCTTGCACGATGGCCCCACCCGCGGGCAATCCCTCTGCGACCGCCACGGGCTGGCCGGCCGGCCGGAAAACGCCCGCGTCTATACCGAATGTCGTTGGTTCGATGTGCTCAATCTGGTGAACGAGCGGGTGTTCAGCGGCGCGCTGCCGGTAGGCGAGCTTTCTCGCGGCGTATCCGCGACACTCGGTCCGGATATATATCAATGACATGGCAGGACTTTCGCCCGCTCTCCGAGAATCATTTTATTCCGTGCATGGTGCGCGGATGGGTTCTCTGTCTTGGAGGTAACGCTCATGGAGCACATGCTGTCCCAGGCGCAGATCCCCCCGGTGGCCACCTCGATGATGGGGTGCCTGTTCGGGGCGGTCAACACCTGGGATGAATCACTGACACTCACTAACCTCTTTGGTTACTCCGGTCACGCGTTCATTCTCAACATCGAGCGCACCCTGTGCCCCAGCGGGCCGACGGCCTGGGATTGGGGCGCCATCCTGTTCCCCTTGCGGCAAATGCTCACCCTGCGCCGGCTCTGCGCCACCCACGACATGCGCAGTCCGGACGAAATGCGCGAGCTGATCTGGCTGCGCACCGTGGAGAGCATCGACGCCGGACGTCCCGCGATTCTGTGGGATCTGATTCTTCCTGAATTTTATCTGGCCTACGGGTACGACACCGACAAGGGCGAGTACCTGGTGCACGGGCTGGCGGCGGACCGCGTCGGTGGGCGCGTCTCCTGCACCTGCCTGGGCAAGCATACCGGCAGCGTGTGGGCGCTGTTCCCCGCCCCGCATGAAGACCCGAATCCCGCGGCCGCGCGCGATCTGGCGCTGCGCGGCGCCCTCAACTGGTATCGTTGGCAGAACGCGCCCGATGCGCAGTGGACCTTCGGCGGCGACGCCTGGGACGTGTGGATCGCGGCGATGGCCGAGGAAGAGATGGCGCATACCTCGAGCGCGCTGTCCTTCAATCACGTCGTCTACGCCGAGTGCCGCCTGCACGCGCACGCCTTCCTGTCCGCGCAGGGACCCGAATTCGCCGAAGCCGCCGCCGCATATGGCGAAGTGGCGGAGGCGCTGCAACAGATGTGTGAAGTGTGGCCGTTCCCCGCGCCCATTCCGACACTCGCGGAACGGAAGCAGTGCATCACGCTGCTGCGTCAGGCGCACGATGCCGAAAAACGCGCGGTCGCCGCGCTGGACGCGGTGTTAAACCCGAAACCCGTCGCCGTGTGATGAACCCTGCCGTAGGGGCGAGTGGCACTCGCCCCTTGACAGTGCGGGATGCGGATTTAGGCGAAACCGGATCGCGTGACGGGGGCGAGTGCCACTCGCCCCTACGGTAAGCGACCAACCGCCGTTGGTTTTGCCAGCCGCGGTGATTTCCGGTAGACTACATGTGAAATACGGTTTTCTCGACCGCCGGCCGAGTTAACTGCCGTTCACGAATTTCATGCAAACCGTATATTATATATTAGCCAGCCTCGCGGCCGTCTTACTCATCGCCGCCACCTTGCGCGCCTTGATGCTGATGGAACGCATGGAGCAAACCCGCAAGGATCTGGCGTCGCTACTCGCGGAAGGCATGTTGTCCCTGCAGCACGCGAACCGCATGATGGTGCGGTTGCAGGACAGTGTCGAGCGCATGCGCGTCGCCGTGGACCATATCGAGAAGGTGCTGGCATTTTTGCAGCCATCGACGGCCGTCGGTGGCATTCTGGCTGGAGCCCGCCGCGTGTTCGGCGGGGGGCGCCGGGAATCGTCCGTCGCGCCCGAGACATCTGAGAAGGAGGCGAACCATGGCTGATACCCCCAGGCAGTCGGATTCGTTAGGGAGTATGGCGGCCGGCGTACTGGTCGGCTTTGCCATCGGTGCGGCGTTGTCGCTGCTGTATGCCCCGAAACCGGGGAAAGAGCTGCGCCGGGACATCGTGAACAAGCTGGATGATCTGAAAGACTACGTGGATCAGACCGCGCAGCAGGTGGCGCAGACCGCGAAGGAGCGGCTGGCCGAGATGAAGAGCGACCTGGCCACCGCCGTCGAAGGCGCGCGCCAGACCGCCGCCGAGCATGCCACCGAGCTGAATCGCCGCGTGGAGATGGAATAAGATCCAAGGTGCTCATTCGAACTCGCATGACGGTGGAAGATTGGAAGAATGGAAGATTGGAAGAATGAATGTGTTTGGCTGATATCTCTCCAGACTTCCAACTTTTCTTACAGCGAGGGTTGAATCAAATGCAGTTGGAATTTTACCGTCCAGTCCTCGTTGCTCCGAAAAAGACATTGCGAGGGCGATTAGCATAAATACGATGAATGTCGTATGATATACCGTCGGATGGGTGATTTCCGCCCACCGGCAGGGACAATGCATGATCGTGACGACACCGGTTATGGCCGGATGCGTTATAATGAAGTCTGTCCCACCCGTCGATGGCAAGGAATTGCCGCAACGGTCGGTCGGGTGGCCTGTTTTTCGAACATATTCCAAAGCGTAAGGTCCGGGAACTCTCCGGCCCCGCGGGGCGGGGACCGGTGTTGTAAGGGAGGATGGGTCGTGAGTAACGCCATCAATCTCGAAGTTCGTACAAAATGCGTGGACGCGCATACCGCGATTGTCACGTTGACCGGCGAAATGGACATGTATACTTCGCCGCAGGCAAAGGAAGCCATGTTAGATTTGCTCGCGCAGGGGTATTACCACCTTGTCGTCAATCTGCAAGGCACGGAGTATCTCGACAGCACCGCACTCGGCGTGCTGGTCGGCGCGCTGAAACGCGTACGGGAGCAGGGCGGGGATTTGCGTCTGGTGGCCCCGACGCCGCGCATCCGCCGGCTGTTGGAGATCACCCGGCTAATCAACGTCTTTCCCATTGATGCGACCGAGCAGGAAGCGACGGAGAAATTTCAGCAAGAGGGGAACGAATCCTAATGGATACCAGCAGTGGGTGCCACGTAGAGTTGCATCTGCCGAATCGCCCGGAATTCGTCGCGGTGGCCCGACTCATGGTGTCGGCGGTCGCATGCCGGATGGCATATGACATCGACGCCATTGAGGATATCAAAGTCGCGGTGGGAGAAGCCTGCACGAACGCCATCGAGCACGGCTGCCCGCGTGGTCCCGACGCCCAGATGATCATGGTACGCTGTGATCTGAAAGACGAGGGACTGGAAATCACCGTGAAGGATCCCGGCGAAGGGTTTGATCCCACCGCCACCCGCCAGCGTCGTCAGGGCACCGCGGTGCTCACCGAACGCGGGCTGGGCATGCTGTTGATCGAGTCGTTAATGGACGACGTGGACTTCGACAGCATTCCGGGCAGTGGGACCCAGGTGCGCATGTTCAAACGCTTGCGCAGCCTGGAGGAAGATGCCCGATAACGGATACAGGTGCTCTTTCGTCGGCCTGCCGGGGGTTCCGGCACACCGTCGAAAGGATTGCGCGCCACGGAGGGGGAGGAGCGCTGATGTTGTTTGCCATGGTCGCGGAGCCCGAAGAGCAGCGGCCGCGTCATGAAGAGGAAACCGTGCGACAGCAAGACGATTTGATCGAGACCCAAAACGACGAGGAGATCGAGACGCCGGTCAACGAAGAGGCGGAGGTGGAAGAGGACGAAGCAGTCGTCGTCGAAACCGCCGAAGCCGAAGTCGTGCCGGTGGTCGTGCACACGGAAGACCGACATGACGATGACCTGTTTCTTCGCTATTATCGGTCACGCAGCCCGGTCATCCGCGAGCAGCTCGTGATGAACCACATGAATCTCGTGCGGTTCCTCGCGAAGAAGTTCGCCAACCGCGGCGAACCGCTGGATGATCTCATCGGCGTCGGCACGATCGGGTTGATGCACGCCATCGACCGGTTCGATCCCGAGCGCGGTATCCGCTTTGCGACCTTTGCCACCCCGACCATCGTCGGGGAGATCAAACGGCACTTCCGCGACCGCGGCTGGGCCATTAAGGTGCCACGGCGACTGCAGGAAGTGAACCTGGCCGCCAACAAGGCGGTGGAGGCGCTCACCCTGAAGCTGAATCGCGCGCCGACCGTGCAGGAGGTGGCCACCCAGATCAACGCCAGCCTGGAAGAGACGCTGGAAGGGATGGAGCTCGGTCACCTGTATGAGTTGATCTCGCTGGACAACGAGCTGGGTGACGATGACGACGAGTCGCGCTCCCGCCTGGAGGATTACGTCGGCAAAGAGGACGTGGCCTTCGAGGAATTCGGCGAGCGCACGCGCCTGGAGGCCGCCATCGGCCGCCTTACCCCGCGCGAGCGGAAGATCATCATCCTCCGCTTCTTCAAAGGCTGGTCGCAGACCGATGTGGCGCGCGAGCTCAACATCTCGCAGATGCACGTCTCCCGCCTCCAGCACAAAGCCCTCGCCCGCCTGCGGGAGATGGTGGATGCGGAAGAAGTCTGAACGAAATCATAAGTGAACATCTCGGGGGGCAGACGGTTCGTCTGCCCCCCGGTGTTTCCTGCCCGGCGGTGGAAGGCACATTCACAGTCTGGAAGGGTGCGCGAGCCCCGCTCGAGTATAGGTAAGCTTTCCTGCCATCGAGCGGGGCTCGCGCACCCTTCCAGGCTGTGAATGTATCTTCCACCGTTGGGCTATTCCCCGATACCCTTGCCGCTTTCTGCCGCCGCCGTTATCATGTAAGCGAAAGGACCCGTCATGCCCCTCTCGTCGAACCAGCCCGGCGTGTTGTTGCCGACGTTGCCCGACTCGGAGCCGCTGCCCGAAGTCGTGCTGTTCGCCTTCGACGACGGTGTCTTCCCCTTTCGCCGCAACGTGAACGTCCACCTTATTCCCGGCCAGCAGCCGCGGCTGGTGCTTCGCCACGGTGCGGAGGGCGCGCAGGACGAAGTGCTGCTCTACGCCGGCTCGGTGGCGCGCATCGGCGACCGCTTCCACCTCTGGTACAACGGCAACTACGGGCCGCTGTCCAACGAGATCACCTTCGAGCGCACCAACTGCTGCGTGTGCTACGCCAGCAGCCCAGACGGGATCAACTGGGAGAAGCCGAACCTGGGATTGGTGGAGTTCAACGGCAATAAACAGAACAATATCGTGGACCTGTATGCGCCTACGTTATGGTCCAGCGCGGCGGTGCTGTTTGATCCGGAGGATGCCGCCGGCGGGCGGCGCTACAAGATGGCCTACCAGGCGTGGGTGGGCGGCGAGCTGCAGTTTTGCACCGCCTTCAGCAGCGACGGCCGGCACTGGCGCCCCGCGGCGCTTAACCCGGTGGGGCCGGACTTCGCGGTGAGCGGCGTCATTCGCCACCGGCACCGGTACTACGCCTGTGGGCAGGTCCCCGGCGACGGGCGGCTGATGACGCTGGCCTCCACCGACTTCGAGCACTGGTCGCCGTGCGCCGCGCCCGGGTTGGACCGCGACGCCGGACCGGACGAGCAGGTGCACCTGGGCGCCGGGTTATGGAACCGCGGCAACGTGGTGCTGGGGGTCTACGGCCAGTGGCACGGCCACCCCACCGGCGATCGCCGGCTGGCCGCCATCGACCTGGGGCTGGTCATCTCGCATGACGCGATGCATTATCGCGAGCCCGTCCCCGGCTTCCGCCTCATCCCCGGCCACGAGCAGCCGAACAGTCCCATCGGCTTCGCGCCGGCGCTACTGCAGGGGCAGGGCATGGAGAATCACGAGGATCATACCCTCTACTGGTATGCCCTGTGGCGCGGCACCCGCGGCAACGGCGTACGGCTGGTCAGCTGGACGCGCGACCGCCTGGGCGCGCTGCAGCCGTCGCAGCCCTGGGACGCGCAGGTGATCTCCAGCCCCTTCGAGATCGTCTCCGGCCGCGCCCGCGTCTCGCTGAACGTGACCGGCCTGGGCGAGTCCACCCGCCTGCGCGTGTCCTTGCTCGACGAAGGCTTCCGCCCCATCCCCCGCTACAGCGGCATCGACGCCGCCATCTTGGCCGAGACGGGATTACGCGTCCCGCTGCGCTGGGGCGGCGGCAATCTGCTGCTCCCCTCCCACGGCCTGCTCCGCCTCGCCCTCAACTTCGAAGGCCTCCGCCCGGAAGACGCGCGGCTGTATGCGGCGTATATCGGAGAATGAATGCATATTTATTATTTGAACCGGATACATCGTATTGAGCTCGTAAGGCTCACGGCACGCTGCCGGTAGAGAAGGTGCGTTCACGAGAGGCTGGTCCTTGAGAGGATCGGTTCGGTTGGCTGGTTCATTGGCGAGGGTGATGGGAGAAATGGGAGGGAATGGGAAAAAAGGTAATGGGAAGTATGGGAAAGCTTTCCGTGAATGCACCAACACATTTTTCCCATTCCCTCCCATTTCTCCCATCCCCTTCGCCGATTGATCAGCCTGCCGCCCCGATCCTCCCAAGGGCCAGCTTTGCAGGCCCGCACCTTTTCAACAGCCCCACAGTTCCTCTCGGACCAGTATCCGCGCCTTCCCATGGCTATCCGGTTTCCACCATCTCCTTTGGCGCCTCCCCCCGCAGCGCACCGAAGCGGCGGAGGGCGGGGAAGGCCAGCGCCCAGATGGCGACGATCAGCAGCGTGCCGATGCCGCCGCTGATGACGGAGAGGGTGGGCGAGTGGAAGATTTGCGCCACCGCGCCGGATTCGAATCCGCCGATCTCGTTGGAGGAGCCGATGAAGATGGCATTCACCGCCGAGACGCGGCCGCGCATCTCATCCGGGGTGAGCAATTGCAGCAGGGTGTGGCGCACCACCACGCTGATGTTGTCCAGCGCGCCGGTCAGGCAGAGCATGGCCCAGGACAGCCAGAAGTTGCGTGAGAGGCCGAAGATGATGGTCGCCACCCCGAACCCGGCTACCGCCAGCAGCATGGTGCGTCCAGCCTTGCGCATGGGCGGCAGGTGAGCCAACAGGATGGCCATCACGAATGCCCCCACCGCGGGCGCCACCCGCAGCCAGCCGAGGATCTGCGCGGGATGCATCCCGTGCGGCGCGCTGTGCGCCAGCAGGTCGGTGGCATAGACGGGCAGCAGATAGGTGGCGCCGCCCAGCAGCACGGCAAACAGGTCCAGCGAAATGGTGGCGAGCAGCACCTTGCGCCCCCACACGAAATGCACGCCGGAAAGTACGGTGGACAGCGTGGCCCGTCCCGCCGCCGCCGGGCTGGGGCGCAGCCGCAGCAGAAAGAGCAGGCCGATGAAGATCATCGCGAACGCCGCATTGGTGAGATATGCGGCCGGAACGCTGAAGGAGATGATCAGCGCGCCCAGCGCCGGCCCGCCCATGCCGGAGAGCTGGTACAGGCTGGAGCTCCACTTCATGGCATTCTCGAAGGTCTCCGCCGGCACCAGCGCGGGGAAGATGGCGGACCCCGCCGGCCGCTGCAGCGTCATGAAGGTGGCGTCGAGGAAGAGCAGCAGGTACATCCACGCGATCGGCCCCTGGATATGCGACAGCCACGCCAGCCCGAGCGAGCACAGCGCTACCCCCGTCAGGCACAGCGCAATCACCCGCCGCCGGTCGAAGCGGTCCGCCAAATAGCCCGCCGGCAGACTGAGCAGGATCATCGGGATCGCCTGCACCCCGCCCACAAGGCCCAGCGACAGCGCCTGGTGCGTCCGCTGGTAAATCTCCCACCCGATGGCCAGCCCCTGCGCCCCCATGCCGATCTGAATGAGCAGCGAACCGAGCATATACTGCCAGAAATTCGGGATGCGAAATGCCGCGTAGGGGTCGTGTGCCGGTGGGTGGGATGGAGAGTCAGACATAAACCGTTCCTTACCATCAAGTATACTGCACCAGTGCTCGTGCTCACAAGTCTCGCCATTTTGCTGTCACAGGCAACCCCTATCAAGGCCTGCAGACGAAAGAAGGCAGGAAATCTCAGTATAAATTGTGTATTTTTCGTAAAAGTGACGATAATATAGATGGAATAGAAGGAATAATCTACTTGCCGCGAGAAATATTCTCACAACAAGCCGGAGAGGCGATCACGATGCTTATCGAATTCAGCGTTGGCAACTACAAGTCATTCAAAGAGGAAGTCACTTTGAGCATGGTGGCTTCCAAGCTCACGTCGCAGAACAAAGAGCTCGACGCCAATACGGTGTTCCCGATCAACGAAGATACCAGCCTGCTCACTAGCGCCGCCGTCTATGGTGCAAATGCCAGTGGGAAGAGCAATCTGGTTGCGGCCATGCGGTTTATGCGCGAATTCGTGCTCACCTCATCAAAGGACACCCAGTCTGGTGAGCCGATTCCTGTAGAATTATATGCTCTCAGTCCAGAGACGTTATTACAACCTGCCTCCTTTGAAATGGTATTCATCACTGAAGGAATACAATATCGTTATGGATTTGAAGTAACCCCTGAACGAGTCAAGCGTGAGTGGTTGTATTATGTGCCGAAAACCAGAGAAGTTCGAATATTCGAGCGTGAAGATGATAAAATCACGCTGGCAAAGGAGGCGTTTTCCGAAGGCGATGGCTTACAACAGCGGACACGAAGCAATGCGCTCTTCATCTCAGTGGTGGCTCAATTCAATGGCATCGTCGCAGTTCGGATATTGAAATGGTTTCGGGACTGTATGATTATTTCCGGTCTTGATGACGATCCAATCCGAGCCCACACATTGCGCCTGTTGCAACAGCCCGAGGACGAACAGAAGGTTGTCCGGTTCATTAAGACACTGGATATCGGAATCGTTGACATCAACCTAGAAGATGCGGATACGATTGACACCGATTTCAAACGTAAAGATGACACGACGCTGGTCCTGAAGCATCTGGCATCGATCACAAGGGAACGCGCAGCCGAATATAATATATTACGTCATCGGCCGACGATCACCACCATTCATCGTGGGTATTCGGCTTCGGGCGAACAGATTGCTCCTGTCACCTTTAACCTTGACCATCAGGAATCAGAAGGAACGAAAAAGGTCTTCGCCCTCACAGGTCAACTATTGGAGACACTTCACGCTGGCAACCCATTAGTCATCGATGAGCTCGACGCCCGCTTGCATCCACTCGTTACTCGCGAGATCATTCGTCTATTCAACAGCAAGGAGACCAATCCCAAGCATGCGCAACTGATTTTCATGACGCACGACACGAACCTGCTGGATAAGGACTTCCTCCGCCGGGACCAGATCTGGTTTACCGAGAAGGATCGGTTCGGCGCGTCGCACCTCTATTCCCTGGCGGAGTTCAAAGTGCGGAACGACGCCTCGTATGGCAAGGACTATATCCAGGGGAAATACGGCGCCATTCCCTTCCTCGGCGACTTGCGGCGCGTGGTGGAGGAAGCCAATGGCTAAACGCATGGAGCGCGGCCCGCGCGGTTATCGAGAGCGGCGAGTCGAGGTTCGCGAGCCTATCAACCGTTTCCTCATCGTCTGCGAAGGTGAGAAAACGGAGCCGAATTACTTCCGCAGGTTCCGCGTTCCTCGCGAAGTCGTGGAGATACGTATTGAAGGCACCGGTTACAACACCGAAAGCCTGGTAAGGGAAGCCATTCGGCTTCGGCAAGAATACGGCTATACAGAAGAGGATGACCAGGTCTGGTGTGTATTCGACAGGGACAGCACACGGAAACAGCAATTCAATGATGCCATCCAGATGGCACTATCGAATGGGTTGCATGCCGCGTATTCGAATCAGGCATTCGAGTTATGGTACCTGCTGCACTTCGACTATCACGATACAGCCTTGCACCGCAAACAATACATGGATATACTCACCAACCGCTTGAAGCGCAAATACCGGAAGAACGATGAGCAGATATACGACCTTCTGGAACCATTCCAGGAGATCGCCATTCAACGGGCCAGGCGTCAACACAGCGAGAAAGCCGACTTACAACCCGCTGACGCCAACCCCTCCACGACGGTCTACCTACTGGTCGAGGAACTCCGCAAATTCACGAATCCTTATGATTGACATACGGCCCTACGCCGCCTTCTTCTTGATCTCCATCCCGTGCTCCTCACCCCACCGCTCCGCCTGCGCGGTGGCGATGGCGATGGCGCGGCTTTCCGCATAGCCTTCCTCCAGCAGCGCATTGGCGATTTCGATGGCTTTGTTGCGCACCTCCGGCGTCAGGTTTTTCATCGATGCCGGGTAACGATCTTCCGACCAGGGCATGGCGATCACCTCCGCTGTGATATACCCCTGCGGCAGCTTCGGCACCCCGCAACGGCGCACATTGTGGATAACCCGCCGTTGCCGGAAGAAAATTTCGGCAGGTATACGCGAGGGGTTGGGAGAAACTACTTAAACGCCTGGATCGGCCGGAAGAGCGGCGGGTGTGCGGATACGTAACATCGGGCAGGTGCGAGACGCCGGCCGGGCGGAGATACTGCATTATGATATGTGCGATTAACGAGGAGGACTCCTGATGGCGAATGTGACTGACGTGACCATGGCCAATTTCGACGCGGAAGTGCTGCAGGCCGCCGGGCTGGTGCTGGTGGATTTCTGGGCGCCCTGGTGCGGTCCTTGCCGCGCGATGGCCCCGGTGCTGGATACGGTTGGCCAGGAGCAGGAAGGCAAAGTGAAGGTGGTGAAGGTCAACGTGGATGATAACCAGCAGTTGGCGGTGCGCTTCGGCGTGCAGTCCATCCCCACGTTGATCATCTTCAAAGGCGGCGAGCCGGTAGACCGCGTGGTGGGCGTGACGCCCCGCGACGAGCTGAACCGCAAGCTGATGGCGCAGATGTAAACGGTGGAAGACGGGATGGTTGGAAGGGTGGAAGAATGGAGGGGTTCGTCCATTCTTCCATCCTTTCGTCGCTCCGTCGGCGATCTTTGCTATAATACCGGCAGCCGTTCCCACGGGCGGCAGGATTTGCATATTTTTTATCCGCAGATTGAAAAGATTTATTTCATTTCAATCATTTCAATCTCTGCGGCGGAAGGACGCGCCGCATGCGGATAAAAACAATGAAAGGCTGACTCATGGCGCCTGAGATGCTGTATGACCTGGCGATTATCGGCGGGGGTCCCGCGGGACTGACCGCCGCCATTTATGCCGCGCGCGCGGAGTTGAAGACCATCGTGCTGGAGAAGGCCGCCCCCGGCGGGCAGATTCAGAACACGATGACGGTGGAAAATTATCCCGGCTTCCCGGAGATCAGCGGGGCGGAGCTGGCCGAGCGCTTTCACGAGCACGCGCGCAAGTTCGGCGCGGATATCCGCACCGCCACCGTGAAGAGCATGCATTATGAAGGCGACGTGCATATCGTCACCGAGGATGACGAGCTCTACGCCCGCGCGGTGCTCATCGCCACCGGCGCGCACCACCGCCGCCTGGAGGTACCCGGCGAGGACACCTACTACGGCCGTGGCGTGTCGAACTGCGCGGTGTGCGACGGCTTTTTCTACCGGGACAAAGAAGTGGCGGTGATCGGCGGCGGCGATGCGGCGGTCGAAGAAGGCCTGTACCTGACCCGCTTCGCCCGTACGGTGACCATCATCCACCGGCGGGAAAGCCTGCGCGCGCAGAAGATCCTGCAGGAACGCGCCTTCAAGGATCCGAAGGTCAAGTTTGTGTGGAACGCCAAGGTGGCGGAGATCCTGGGCGACGGCAATGCCGTCACCGGTGTGCGGCTGATGAACCTGAAGGACGGCACGCCGTTCGAACTGCCGGCGGACGGCGTCTTCATCTACGTGGGCATGGATCCGAACACCAGCTTCCTGCGCGACATCATCGATCTGGATGAGCAGGGCTTCGTGAAGGCGGATTGCTGTTACCGCACCAGCATGCCCGGCGTGTTCGCCGCCGGCGACGTGCGCAACGGCGCCTGGCGCCAGATCATCACCGTCGCCGCCGAAGGCGCGCTGGCCGTGCGCGAGATCGAGCACTTCCTGGCGGAAGAGCAGTTGGAAGACGCCGCGGAGATCTGGAACATGCGGCGGAGCCGGACGACGCAGGTGTAAGAGGAAGGGGCTAGGGGTTAGGGGATAAAGGTCCGGCGGTTGAGTAGGCAGGGAAGCCTCCCCGCATCTTTCCGCAGCCCTCGCGCCGTATCGAAACCACCGCGTGAATAGGCAAGCTGTGAGTGAACGAGCATTATGAGCGTGGTGGTTTCGATACGGCGCGAGGGCTGCGGAAAGATGCGGGGAGGCTTCCCTGCCTACTCAACCACCGGACCGGGCGCAACCCATCATCACTCCCTAACCCTTCCTAATACCCCATCGACAACATGTCATATAGCGTCGGGTCGTCCGCTGTGCCGGCCATGGAGGTGCGGAACCAGAGCTCGCGCTCCTGTTTGCGGCGTTCCAGGAACTGCTGGATTTCCTGCAGGCGATGCTGCGCACGGGGGGTGTCCAGGTAATCGACCAGGGACTCTGCGTAGCTGGCGCCGACGCTCTCGAGGGCGCGCAGATCCAGGCGGCAGCCGGGATAACGGTCGCAGACCATAAAGGAGAAGGTCATGGCGCTGTACCAGTACCAGCACCAGGCATGCAGGCGGTATGGCGTCCACATTTCGAACCAGGGCCGGCGGGGGGGATTGGTCTGAACGCCGATCTTGTGCAGGCGGGTGAACCAGAATTCGTTGAAGCTCAGCGTCAGCTCCTTCTCCTGCGTGATCACGTTCGGACAGAGTACCGGCTTCCCCTCATTGCACTCGAACCCGTAAAAGGAAGTGACGGAGGCCAGCATGCGCCCGCTGTTGACGAAGGCGCGCAGGTAGCGGGCATAGGACACCACTTCCACCGGCGTATTGCTGCCGTATTTCGGGTGGTTCTCGTGGGGGAAGAAGCGGTCGGTAACGGCGTCAAAAACGGATTTCGCCGCCCCATCCGGATCATAGATGAGCTGCAGCAGCCAGGTGGTGTTTTTGCGCAGTCTGCGGCTTTCCGGGGTGTCCGCCAGCAGGTGGCGCAATACTCCCTGCACGACCCAGCTCCCGGCGTGCTCGCTGCCATGCTCGCGCGCGTTGACCATCAGCACCCGCGGCTTCGGCGCGCCGGGAGCATCCTCGATACGCACCACGGGAACGATCGTGCCGTCATCGCGGGTAATTGTCGTCCCCAGCCGCAGCGGCGTGGGGCATTCCGGATCATCGACGCGCACGATATAGAGCTTGCGCCTCTCCGCGGATTCACCCACCTCATCCACCGCCACACCGGGGAATTTTCCGGCGCGCAGTCGCTGCAGGAAGGCGTCCTGGTAGGCAACGGTATATGGAAAATGCAGCGCGATGGTCGCCGTCGGCCGGGCAAAGCGCTCGCGGATAGTGAAGATGCGGGTGCTTGGGTCCGCCTTGCCTTCCTTCAGCTCGCGCCACGGGCTCCAGGTGTCGCCGTCGGCGGAGAGAAACTCGGCGGCCAGGTGAGCGGGGATGATGTCCTGCACCGGCGTGCGCCCGCTGCCGGCAAACTTAGCTGCGCCGCGCTTGCAGGGATCGCCGGAAATCCACCGCCCCTGCGCGTCGCGTTTATACCACTGGTAGCTTTCGTAGCGCGCCGGATCGGCGTATGTCATCACCGGGCGCAGGCCAACCCACTTCCGCGTATCTGCGATGTTGCCGCCGATGTCGTTCCCTTCCATGCAGATGCGGATGGTGATTTCGGCATCGAGCGGGAGATTGGTGAAAGAACCGGCGAACCATCCGTGATTGACGCGCGTGGGCGTGACATCCACACGGTTTTTCCCGCGGCGGATGATCTTCAGGTTGAAGCATTCCGTGGGGATGATGCTCACGCTGTGCGCCGGGCGCGACTCAACCTTATCGTCCTCTTCGAGCACGGTTACCACCAGCAGGCATGCAAGCAGGCAGACCAGGAACAGGAGCATATCGCCGGGAACACCTCCTATTGCCCGCAAAGCAGGCTATCCTTTCCATATTCTATCAGAAAACCAGGTAATGTGCAGGGGGCAAAAGACTAACTAAAGTGTTTTGTTTAGTATTTTTGGAATGAGTCTTTTGTGAGAGACATCGTAATCGCCCGCTACAGCGCAGAGACGCGGACCCTCTCCCCACTGCTGGCCAGGAAGGACAGCATTACCAGCCCCCTCTCCCAATCCTGGGCGAGGGGGAGCACCGGAGCGGTTATATAATTACGGAGACTATTTCATGTAAACCTTCTCCCCCTCGCCCAGAATTGGGAGAGGGGGCTGGGGGGAGAGGGCCCGCGTCCCCGCATTGTTTCGTCTTTGGGCCATGGCCGGGGGCACGGGTATGATACAGTCAAAGCGATGTATAACGATGCGGCGATCGCGAATAAAGTGCGGGAGGCGATTCTGCTCAATCCCCGCGTCAGCGCGCAGGACATCTCCATCACTTGCCGGGACCGGGTGGTGACGCTGTCCGGCGACGTCGATACCCCGGAGCAGAAAGAAGAAGCGGAGCTGGCGGCGGTCGAGGTGGAGGGCGTGTTGCGCGTGGCGAACGAACTCTACGTGCGGCCGTCGCGCTTCCCGCCGGGCACCACTCCGGAAATATTGCCCTGGTACGGGAGGCGATGACGATGAGTAGTACGCCGGTCGTCGTGGCCGCCGTGGGGGATATTCACTGGCACGTCGAACGCCGCCGGACGTTCCACCACCACTTCGACACCGTGCATGAAGCCGCCGATTTCCTGGTGCTGCCGGGCGACCTGACCGGTTCCGGCCTGCCGGAGGAGATGCGCGCGCTGACCGAAGTGCTGAAGAAGGTGCAGATCCCGGTGCTGTGCGTGCTGGGCAACCACGACATGCACACCGACCACACGGAAGAATGCGTGCAGATCCTGCGCGATATCGGCGTGCACGTGCTGGTGGGCGGCGGCGATGCGGTGATCTTCGAGAAGCATGGGCTCACTATCGGCTTCTGCGGCACCAAGGGCTTCTGCGGCGGCTTCGGCGCTCGCTGCCTGACGCCCTTCGGCGAGCAGAGCATCAAAGCCTTCATTTCGGAGACGAAAGACGAGGCCGCACGCATCCACCAGGACTTGAGCGGCATGGCGTGCGACATCCGCATCGTCATCCTTCACTACGCCCCGGTGCAAGACACGGTGATCGGCGAGCCGATGGAGCTGTACCCCTTCCTCGGCAGCTCGCTGCTCTGCGAGCCCATCGACCGCCTGGGCGCCGACCTGGTGCTGCATGGGCACGCCCACTACGGTTCCGAGCACGGCTCCAGCGAATCCGGCATCCCCGTGCGCAACGTCGCCCTCCCCGTGCTGCAGCGCTCCTACGCCACCTTCGAATTCCCGCCGGAGATGGTCATGGCACGGAAGAAGAGCGCGTGACGAATTTAACAGGATAGTCAGGATATCTAGGATATTTCAGGATGAAATTATTTGAATGTCATCCTGAGATATCCTAGGTATCCTGACTATCCTGTTAAATTATTCTCCTGCCAGTTCCGCCAATCCCCGCGGGCTGATGATTTCCACGCGGCGGCCTTCCAGGCGGATGAGGCCTTCGGCTTGCAAGGCGCTCATGGTGCGGGAGATGACGTCGCGGACGGAACCCAGGCGGGCCGCCAGCTCTTCATTGGTGAAGGCGAGGTGAAACACCAGCTTGCCGCCGGCCTCCTCGATGAGCAGGCGGGCCAGCCGCTCGCGGACGTGGCGCAGCGACAGGTCCTCCACCAGCCCCACCAGCTTGCGCAGCCGCTTCGCCAGTGCGGCGATCACCGAGCGGCACAACTGCGGCTTGCGCTCCAGCAGTTCGTTGACCAGCGTCGCCGGCACAAACAGCACCACGGAGTCCTCCATGGCGCCGGCGGAGGCGGGATAATCGCCGCCGTCGAACAACGGCAACTCCGCCACCGCATCCCCGGGGCGCGCCAGCGTGAGAATCTGCTCCTTGCCGCTCTCGGACAGCTTATAAATCTTGATTACCCCGGACTGCACCAGGAACATCCCGCGACACGGTTCGCCATCGAGGAAGAGCGTCTCGCCTTTTTCGACGCGCCGCGACGTCGAACCGCCGAGTAATTCCTCATACGTCTGCTCGTCCAGTCCGGCAAAAAACGGGAATTCATGCACCAGGTCACGCGGGGTTTTCGCTTGCGCCAATATTTTTACCTCGATGGGGAGTATACGATTCCGGACGGTTTACGTCAAAAATTTACGACCGATCGGATCGTATTGCCACGACTGGCCAGTCACGGTAAATGCCACTCCATTCACCGTCGATGCAACCGCTTCCCGCGGCTTGATGCCGTATGCCGGATCGTATACGAGGGTTGTGTGCGTTACTCCGCAACGCTCCAGCGCCGCCGCCGGCTGCTCTCCGGCGCGGAAGGGGATGAGCAGGGCGTAAAGATCGCAGGCCTTGCCTTCACGCAACCCATTCCACAGCAGGTAGTGCACCGGAATCTCCGGGTGGGCGCGCTCGGAGTGGTCGTCGCGCACCTCCCAGGAAAGGGGCAGATCGGTCAGCGGCAAGATGAGCAGGCGCGCATCGCCGCTGGCGAATACCGCATGGCCCTCCTCAATCGTGATACTGCCGCCGGCGTGGAAGAGCCAGGTCAGGTTCACCGGCGGTTCCTTGTCCAACTCCACGTGATCGTGCAGAAAGAAAAACCGCCGGTCTACGAAGGCTAGCGTGCGGTCGAAGGCGCGCAGGCGGCCGGGGTAGGCGTTGACCGTGTGCCCGGTGGCGATGGTGGCGCCCGCCTCCTCGCGCAGGTTCTCGAAGATGCCGTAGACCGTGCCCCACTGCCCGGCGCGAATACGGCGGCAGAAGATGCCGGTGTCGGTGGTGATGACTTGCCCCTTGCCGTCCGCCAGCAGCGTGTTATGTCCGCTGCTCTGCGCGCGGTAGTCGCGGCCGTTGCTGTAATCGTATTGCCCGCATTCGATGAGCAACCGTTCCCCGAAGGCGGAGATGGTGAAGCTGTTCAGGTGCAGGTGGTTGTGCGAGCGGTTCGCCGCCCCGTTCAGCCACCAGGCGTGAATCGCTTCCTCGCCCCAATCGCTGCGCAGCGACAGCTCCTGTAAACCGGAGAAAAGGTAATTGCGCTCCTCGGCATCCGGCGGCGCGGCAGGCAAGTCGGGATCGTAGAAGAGCAGGTAGAAGAGGCTGTATTCCAGGCTCTCGCCGTCCAACCCCCAGTCATGCCGCAGCAGCCGCCGCGCCAGCCACTGGAACGCCGGCCGTTGGTGATACGCCGCCAGCGCCGCCACGGGTGGCCAGAGCTTGGTGATATGCGGCGCATCCGAGGGGTTGACGCAATCCGCCAGCCACGGCTCGATGCCGTGCAGGGCGTACCGCGCGGTGTTGAAGAGGAACGGTTCGCGATAGAGATCAATGCCCACCAGCCGCCGCAGCGGCTCGACGCCGGCCAGCAGGTGGCGCAGGCCGTAGTTCCAGTAAAGCAGCCCTTCCGGGTAGCCGCCGTCCGGGCAATGCGAATCGATCGCCCGCTGAAGCTGGCGGAGCGATGTTTCATATACATCGCGGGTATCCATCTCCCCGGCGAAGAGTAGCGCGCACATCAGCGCCGGTCCGTTCACCACCATCATGCCGTTGCAGGTATACCAGGCCGTATCCGCATCCCCGGCGCGCACCGCGTCGAGCAGCGGCGTAAAGGCTTTGTCGCATACCGCCCGTCGGATATTCGCGCGCTCTTCGGACGTCCAGGTGTCATACAGCCAGTCATATACCAGTCCGACGGTGCGCATCGTCATGCCGGTATTCAACCCCGCGCGCCACCGCCCGTTGCGGTCCTGCCAGCTTTCCTGAGCGATCAACTCCCGCACCATCACCCGCGCGCGCTCTGCAAAGGCCTCCCGACCGGTAATCAGGTAGGCGAAGGCCAGGTGTTCCGCCTTGAGGTGCCTGACGTAGACGGGATCGGGGTCGGAACCCAGCAGCGCCTCGCACCCGACCAGCAGCCGCTCCCACGCGGCCCCGCAGTCCGCATGTTCCAGCTTCGCGCGGATGGCCGGCAGATCGGCCGCCGTGAAAAAGAGACGGGGGTATTCACCAATTGCAGGCTGTGAATGATACATCAAAGGCCTTTTTTCGGAGTGCGGTGGCTAGACACCGCTTTCACTAAGCGTAAGGTGTTCATAATAGACATCACGTGATGCCTATCCTCTTCACCTTACGCACAATGAAAGCGGTATCTAGCTACCGCACTCCAAAGGAGCAGGCGCCATCCGCCACACGGTCATCGGCGAGACGGCGTCGCAGGTGAACGGCTTTAGCCGCACGCTGAACTCAATTTCCTCCGGCTTGATCAGGTACTGCTCCAGCGGACCGGGGCCGCAGGAGTTGCTGCCGAGGCCGGCCTGGCGGTGGTCCAGGTGGAGGATGGTTTCATCGCGGCGCTTCAGCTCGAAGGTGTGCTTCGCTTCCGTGAAATCCTCCGGCGTGTAATGGTGGACGCTGACGTTGAGCAGCGGCTGGCCGGCGGCGAGCAGGCCGAAGCCGCGGAGGTCGGTCACCGTCGCCCAGCGCACGTCGGACTTGTTGCCGTTCTCCTGCGGGAAGATATAAGGCTCGTATTGCTCCTGCACGCTGCCGCGGTAGACGCCCACGCGCGCACTTTCCTTTTTATCCGCGTAATTCTCGTGCGGGCCGCGGCCGTACCAGGCGAACCGGTCCAGCACGCCAGGCAGGCGGAGTTGCAAGCCCAGGCGCGGCAGGTTGGGCAGCTTGGCATTCGGTTTGACGTGCGTCTGCACTATTACGTCGCCCGACCCGTAGATGGTGTAGCGGTAACGCACATGGAAGGCCGGTGCCAGGGAATACCCGGCCAGCATCGCGTCGATCTCCACCTCCACCGCCTGCGGCAATTGCCGCGCCACCGCCACGCGGTCCGTGCGGTGGATCAGCCGGTCCAGACCGTGCGCCACCCACTCCTTCGCAAAGTGCTTGTCATTGTCCGTCGGCGCGCGCCAGACATTGAAACGCGGGCCAGCGGTCAGCAGCGGCACTCCCTGGTACTCCCACGTGGAGAGCGTGCCCGATTGCTTGTCGAAGCGCAGGCAAAACTCCTCGCCTTCGACGACGATCTCGTTCTTCGTCTCGCTCACCGCCAACTCGGACATGGATTTCAGGGTAACTGCCGGAGCGGCGGATTTCGCCGGCTGCTCGAATTGCGCCCACGCCACTTCATAGCCGGCGGGCGCCCACGGCGTGTCGTCGCGCTGGGTGAAGCTGGCGTTCAGCCAGTAGGACGAGCCCGGCTTGGCCAGGGGAAGGGTATACGGCAACGTGACTTCCCCCGTTTCGCCCGGCGCGATCTCCAGCGCCGGCAGCTCTCCCTGCGCCAGCACGTCGCCGTCGCGCAGCAGGCTCCACCGCCCGTGCAGGTGGGCGAGGGAGAGGAAGTCGTAGCGGTTGCGGATCGCCAGCACGCCCTTCTTCAGGTCGACGGCCTCCACCACCACCGGCTCGATCACCTTCTTATACTCGATCAGCCCGGTGTGCGGGATGCGGTCGGGATAATTCAACCCGTCGATGCAGAAGTTGCCGTCGTTGGGCTTGTCGCCGAAGTCGCCGCCGTAGGCGAACCATTCCTCGCCGCTCTCCGTGGTCTGGCGGATGCCGTGATCCACCCACTCCCACACGCAGCCGCCGATGAGCCGCGGGGCGTTGTAGATCGCATCCCAGTATTCTTTCAGGTTGCCCGGCCCGTTGCCCATGGCGTGCGCGTATTCGCACATGAAGAACGGCCGCGGGTCTTCCGTCTTCTCGCCTTCCTCGATGATGCGCGCCACGGTGGGGTACATGGTGCTGAAGACGTCAATTACCTCATCGTCCACGCGATGCTCGGGGTTGCCCCAGCCGGTGGCGCCTTCGTAATGCACCGGGCGGGTGGGCTCGTGCTCGTGCATCCATTTGGCCATCGCCACGTGGTTCTGCCCGTAGCCGGACTCGTTGCCCAGCGACCACCAGATGATGCTGGGGTGGTTCTTGTCGCGCTCCACCATGCGCACGGCGCGGTCCAGGTAGGCCGCTTCCCACGCCGGGTCGTTGGAGAGCAGATTCAGGTCGCCGGTGGCATACATCCCGTGCGTCTCCAGGTCCGCCTCGTCGATCACGTAGAGCCCATACTGGTCGCACAGATCGAGGAAGCGCGGGTCGTTGGGGTAATGCGAGGTGCGCACGGTGTTGATGTTGTACCGCTTCATCTGCACGATGTCCTGCACCATCGACTCCAGCGACACCGCGTGGTCCAGGTCGGGGTGGGTGTCGTGCCGGTTCACGCCCTTCAGCTTCACCGAGCGGCCGTTGATCCAGAGCTGCCGGTCGCGGATCTCCACCTGGCGGAAGCCGACGTTCACCCGCCGCACCTCCAGCAGCGCGCCGTCCGGCCCGTAAAGGGAGAGGAGCAGTGGGTACAGGTGCGGCGTCTCCGCCGACCACTGTGCCGGGTTGGCGATGGAGATGCGGGTTTCCAGGTTCGTCTCCGCGCCGGCGGCCAGCTCGATCGTGCCCAGCGGTTCTTGCGCTACCGTGCCGCCGGAGGGATTCAGCAGCGCCGCCTCCAGCCGGTAGCCCGTCGCCGCCGCACCCAGGTTCCGCACCTGTGCGCGCAGGTAGAGCACGGCGTTCCGGTAATCGGCGTCGAAGACTGTCTGCACGCTGATGTCGCGCAGGGTCACGGCGGGCGTGGCCACCAGGTACACGTCGCGGAAGATGCCGCTCAACCGCCAGAAATCCTGGTCCTCCAGGTAACTGCCGTCGCACCACTGGAACACCAGCACGGTCAGCGTGTTCTCGCCGGGCTGTAGATGCGGGGTCAGGTTGAACTCCGATGGCAGGTGCGCGCCCTGGCTGTAGCCCACCGGCTTGCCGTTCAGATACACGTAAAAGCCGGAATCGACACCCTCGAAATTGAGGAAGACCTGCCGGTCCGCCCACTCCGCCGGCAGCAGGAAGGTGCGCTGGTAGATGCCCACCGGGTTCTGCTGCGGCACGCGCGGCGGATCGACCGGGTAAGGGTAGGCCACGTTGGTGTAAACCGGCGTGCCGTAACCGTACATCTGCCAGTTACTCGGCACCGGAATGGTCTTCCAGCCGGCCGCCTCGTGCTCGACCCCCTTGAAATCGGACGGCACCTCCGCGGGCGACGGCGCGTAGAAAAAGCGCCAGTAGCCGTTCAGCAGCTTGATATACGGCGACACGCCGCGCTCGCCGGCCAGCGCCGTGTCGGCATCGGCAAACGGCAGCAACGTCGCGCGCGCCGCCTCCCGGTTGCGCTGCAGCAGTTGGGGGTTCTCCCAGTCGGGACAGGCCTTCTCGGTCATCGGTCGATCTCCAGGTGAGGTGAATACGCCCTAGTATAGCATACGGGGAGGATGCCAGGCACTGAATCTTGCTCTTGCTCTTATCTCTTGCTCTTGCTCTAAAAAGCATCACAAAATCCAACCCGTGAGGCCTTTTAAGAGCAAGAGCAAGAGATAAGAGCAAAAGCAAGAAACTCAGGCACCGGCATGCCTTACAGCGCCCCCGGCGGAACCGACGAGCCGGGGAAAGAGGGTTGGGCGTCGATCATGGCGCTTTCCTGGCCCAGGATCGCCTGGCCATTGTCGTCGATACCCTGCACGTCGCTGCCGGTCAGTTTGAACGTATAAACCGCGCCGCGGAAGCGGCAAACGACATCATACGCGGCGCCGTCGAGTTTTGCCGACCAGGCGAGCGGATCGGCCGGTTTCGTCCCGAGCGGCAGCAGGTTGGGCTTGAAGATCTTCGTCGCCGGATCGTAATGGCTGATCACCATCTCCAGCGTATAATGCGTTTCGCTTTTATTCATATAAAACATGATGTCATGCGTCCGCACGGCTTCGATCGCTCGCCCGGCCTTCATATTCGGAATAGTGACCGTGACCACGCGGAAGGCGAGGACCGCCGCCCCGACCAGCACTACCGCCAGGAAGATGATCCAGGGGTTGAACTCGCGGGTTTTATGCGCATTCTGCTGCCGTCTGCGTGCGGCGGTGCACGGCGGGCAGAAGCTCATGCCCGGTCCCATCGGGCGCCCGCAATTGGGGCACAGGTTGGCTGACATCGATGCCACTCCCCTTCCATCAGGAGATATCACTGACTGCATGGTATTTCACCGTTAAGGCGGCAATTCCTTCCCCCTCGGACTCGGAACAGGAACTCGCGCAGAGATGCAGAAGAAACAAGAGCCCGAACTCTTGCAAAGGTTGTAATCATGCTCACCCTGTATATCGCAACTGACGGCAACGACGCCTGGGATGGCCGCTCTCCCGACCGTCCCTTGGCCACGCTGGAGCGCGCGCGGGACGAAATCCGCGCCTGCACCGGTGAAGCGGCGACCGTATACCTGCGTGGAGGGAACTATTATCGCGAAACCACGCTCACGCTGACGGCGGAAGACTCGGGCACGGCCGATGGCCCCATCACCTACCGCGCATATCCCGGCGAAGAGGTGCGGCTGATCGGCGGGCGGGAGATCGGCGGATTCACCAGGCCGGATGCGGCCACGCTGCGGCGGCTGCCGGAAACAGCCCGCGCGCATGCCATGCAGGTCAACCTGCCCGCGCTGGGCATCACCGATTACGGGACGTATGTCCCCCGCGGCCACGGCGGCGGCTCCGGCTACGCGGCGCTGGAATTGTTCTTCAACCGGCAACCGCTGACGCCGGCGCGCTGGCCGAACGCCTCGTTGCCCAACCAGGGGTTCGAGCGGGTGCGGGAAGGCTGCGATGGGAAGGTGGTGTATACCGACGACCGCCCTCGTGGCTGGGCATCGTATGACGACCTCTACCTGCACGGCTTTTTCACCCTGGATTGGGCGTCCACCATCGTCAAAGTCGTCAGCCTCGACCCGGAGACACGAGAAATCGCCACCGACCCGCCGGGCACTGGGCATTACGGCGTGCGCGCCGGCGGCAGGTTCTTTTACTTCAACGTGCTGGAAGAACTGGACCAGCCGGGCGAGTGGCACCTGGATCGAAGCACCGGCCTGCTCACCTGCTGGCCGCCGGAACCCATCGAGGAGAGCGAGATTATCGTCTCGACGCTGGACGGACCGCTGATCGAGCTGCGGGAAGTGGAGCATGTCTCCTTCATCGGCCTCACGCTGGAGGCCATGCGCGGCGATGCCGTCAATATCACCGGCGGGAAAGATATTTCCGTCGTCGGCTGCACGCTGCGCAACGTAGGGAAGGACGGTGTGGCCATCCAGGGCGGCTTCGATCACGCAGTGGTGAGCTGCGACATCTTCAGCACCGGCGAGTGCGGCGTGCGCATGCACGCCGGTGACCGGGTACAACTGATCCCCTGCAACCACCGCGTGCATAACTGCCACCTGCACCACATCGCGCGCGAGGGCTGGACCTATTTCGGCGCGGTGGAGCTCAACGAAACCTGCGGCGTCATCGTCAGCCACAATCGCATGCACGACCACCGGCACGCGCTGATGTGCTTCCGCGGCAATGACAACATCATCGAATACAACGAGTGCTACAACTTCACCCTGGAGGGCGACGACTGCGGCTGCATGTATACCGGCCGCAAGTTCGACTATCAGGGCAACGTGGTGCGCTACAACTGGATCCACCACGCCGGCGACTCCGGGCGCAACGAGTGGGGTTCCTCCGGCATCTACATGGACGACGGCGCCGGCGGCACGGAGATTTACGGCAACATTCTTCACCAGGTGAACAAGGGCGTGCTGGCCGGCGGCGGGACCAACACCTGCATCCACGACAATATCTTCGCCGGGTGCTCGCCCGCCATCTGGTTCGACGAGCGCTGTGTCTCCGCCCGCGCCGACCGCGGCGAGACGATGGTGCACGGCTGGATGCGCGAGCAGTTCTTTAACGTGAAGGCCGACGAAGCGACCTACCAGCAGAAATACCCGCACCTGGATTTCGTGCTGAACGCCCTCCGCCAGGGCACCGGCGTGCCGCCGCTGGGCAGCGGTGTCTTCCGCAACATCGCTGTCGGCAGCCAGGGGCAATGGCTCGCTACCCACTGGGCGACCTATCCGGATTACTTCGAGTTCCACGACAACCTGGTGGACGAAGACCCCGGCTTCGTTGACCCGGCGTTCGGCCTCTTCCAGCTTCGCGAGGATTCACCCGCATACGCAACCGGCTTTCAGCGACTGCCGTTCGAGGAGATCGGCTTGCTGAAGGACGAATACCGGACCGCCATCGAGAGCACCTATACTGCCATTGAGATCGTGGAGCCGATCAGCGCTGATGGGCAACCCGGTCAGGCGATCCTTCGCGTGCGCAATGCCGGTGACGTGCCGGTTGAAGGCGTAGAGCTGATCCAACTGAAGCTCCAGCGGCACGGCCCCGGCATCGCCTGCATTGAGGTGCCGTATCGCGTCGCCCCCGGCGAAGAGGCGGCCTGCGAATTCGCCGTGGCATTGCCGGCTGAGCATCTACAGGATCTGTACGAGATTTACCTCTTCTCCCGCGGCGAGCGCCTGCGCCCCTGCTGGACGGTGATGCCGCTGGCCTACAGCCTGGAGAGCCGGCTGGAGCTGCTGGCGCCGGTAATTGCGGGGATCGACCCGCACTCCGGCAAGCTGCGGTTGACCGTGCGCAACGTGGGGAAGCAGGCGGTGGAGCGCGAGGTGACGGTGCAGTCGGTTCCGCCCGCCGTGTTCCCCAACGGCAACAGTCTGCACTGCCGCCTGGCGCCCGGGGAAGACGCGAGTGTTGAGTTGGCGGTGGCGCCGGAGGGACGCGTCGTCTCGCGGCTGCAGATCACCACTTCCGGCGAGGGGATCAAGCCGGCGACGGCGCAGGCCATCGTCGAATACCCGCTGGTGCTGCTGCCGAAGCTGCCGGTGCGGGCGCTGGAAAGCGCGCTGAGCGCGGAGCCGCGCTACCCGGTGAAAGCGGCGACCGCCCACATGGCTGACCTGCGCTTCGGCCTTGCCGGCGCCTGCCTGGCCATCTCCGGCACGGTGAAGGACCCGCGGGTGGCGGTCACCGAGATGCTGTGGGACGGCTCGTGCATCGAAGTCTACGGTACCAGCCCGGATCGCGAGCGCATCGGCCACGTCTTCGGCAACATCCCCATCGGCCAGGTGTACCTCGCTCCCGCCTGTAACGGCGAACCGGCGAAGGCGTTTGTCTTCCGCGATAACGCACCGCACCAAGTCCCCGATATCCAGGTGCACTCACGGCCGCTGGACGGCGGGTATGCGGTCCAGGCGCTGGTGCCGCTGCACTACCTGGCCGTCGCCCCGGATGCCGAGTGTTTCCTGTTCGAAGTGCAGGTCACCACCGGTTTCGGCGACGGCATCGAGCAGCATCGCGCCAACCTGTTCGGCAGCAAGTCCGCCTACCGTGACAGCAGCCGGTATGCGATGGCGACCAGGCGAACGAAAAGGTGATTTTCGGAGTGCGGCGGCTAGACGCCGCTTTCATATTGCGTAAGGTATTCAATATAGGTATTACGTTATATCTATCCTGAACACCTTACGCAATATGAAAGCGGTGTCGAGCCACCGCACTCCGAAAGAAAGAGGCATGATGTTTACCGATGCAAAATGGATCTGGCTCCCGCAGGAAGAGCCGATCGTTAACCAGTATGTCAACTTCCGGCGGACGTTCCGGTTGGACGCACAGCCGGCAACCGCGATGCTGCACCTCTCGGTGGATACCGACTTCGTGCTCTTCGTCAACGGTGAAGAGGCGGCGCGGGGGCAGTTCAGCGATTATCCGGAGCGGAAGACGTATTCCAGCGTCGACGTGGCGGGGAAACTGCAGGCCGGGGAGAATGTCATCGCCGTGCTGGCGTATTACAAAGGAAAAAACTTCAGCACCTACCGCACCGGCAAAGCCGGGTTGATCGTCGCGCTGGTGGCCGGGGAGGCGCGCATCGTCAGTGACGGTTCCTGGCGGGCGCGGCAGTCGCCGGCGTTCCGGTCGGGCGAGATGCCGGTGGTCACCGGGCAGCTCGGTTTCACCGCCGAATTCGACGCACGCCTGGATGATGCGTGGACAGAGCCGGAATATGACGACAGCGGCTGGACAAACACGCGGGAATTGGCCGGAGCGACAGACGGGTACTGGAAAGAATTGTTGCCGCGCCCGGTGCCTCTGCTGAACGTGCTGCCGCCGCGGCCCGCGAAGTTAGCGGCACAGGGGAGCTTGATCCGCCGCGGGGAGGGCTTTTCCGTCGCCGACACCATGATGCGCGACGCGCTGATCGCCCAGCGCCCATGTCAGGCTTTCACTATACCGCCGCAGCCGGAAACCTTTTACACGCGCGCGGTGCCGCTGCCGGGGGATTGCATGGTGCAGCCGGACGAGGGGCGAGCGGAATTGCTGTCACTGGAAGAAGGCACCGATGGGCGGTACCTGATTATCGACCTCGGGCGCGAAGAAGCCGGCGTGCTCACCTTCCACCTGGACGCTCCCGCCGGCACGGTGGTGGATATCGCCCACGGCGAGCACCTGGACGACGGCCGCGTGCGCGCGCAGGTGGGCAGCCGCAGTTTCGCCGACCGGTATATCTGCCGCGAAGGCGACAACCGCTTCACGCTGCCCCGCCGTATGGGCTTGCGCTACCTGGAGTGCCACTTCACCAACTTCGACCGGCCGATGCAACTCGATTACCTGGGCCTGCTGCCGACGGAATTGCCGCTGGACGACGCCGGGTCGTTCACTTCCACCGACGCGCTGGCCAACCGCATTTACGAAGTGGGCAAGCGCACGCTGACCCTCTGCATGCACGAACATTACGAGGATTGCCCGTGGCGCGAGCAGTCGCTCTACGCCGGCGACAGCCGCAACCAGGCGCTTTTCGGCTATTACGCCTTCGGCAATTACGACTTCGCCGCCGCCTCCTTTGACCTGCTGGGCCGCGGCGTGGGCGAGGACGGGCTGCTGGAGCTGACCGCGCCGGCCAGTACGGGGGTGAACATCCCCGGCTTCAGCCTGTGCTGGCTCATCGACGTGGCGGAGCACTGGCTCTACAGCGGCAATCCGGTGCTTTTCAATACCTTCGGCACGCAGATCGAGTGGATGCTGAACACCGCGCTGGCCGCCCACTTCGACCCGCAAACCGGTCTGTATCAGCCGCCGGGCGGGCCGCGGGCCTGGCAGTTGTATGAGTGGGTGGATGGCATGGCCGGCTTCAAGTTCGGCAATGACGATCCCGGCGAGCGCTTCGACGCGCCATACAACCTGTACTTGCACGAGGCGCTGCGGGGCTACGCGTGGATGCTGGCGCAGGCGGGACAAGCGGAGAAGGCGGAGGCGGTGGAGTCGCAGTATAAAGCGCTGGGCCGCTCGATCCGCGACGCTTTCTGGGACGCGGAGGCCGGCGCGCTGGCCACCTTCCTGGAGCGCGGCAAGCGCTGGCACCTGTCCGACACGGTGCAGACGATGGCGCTGACCGGTGGATTGATCCCCGAGCGCTGTGCCGACCGCGTGCTGGAAGGCCTGATGGCCCACCGCTGGTATTCGTCGACCTACTACACCATGCTTTACCAGACCCTCGGCCTGCGCACTTTCAGTCCGGCCGCCCGCCGCTTCACCGCGGAGACAATTGTGAAGCACTGGGAGCCGATGCTGCTGGCCAACGCCACCAGCTTCTGGGAAACCGACCTCGGCGACGCCGACTTCGCCGACGCCGGCAGCCTCTGCCACGCCTGGAGCGCGCTGCCCATCTACTACTACGGCGCGTGGACGCTGGGCGTGCGCCCGCTGGAGCCCGGCTTCGCGCGCTTTGCCGTCAGTCCCTATCCCGACCGCTTCCTGCAGGCCTGCGGCGCCATCCCCACACCCGCCGGCCCCATCCGCATCGCCTGGACCCGCACCGACGCCGGCCTGAACCTTGTCGCCGAAGGCCCGGCAGCATTGCAGCCGGTACTGCAGCCCTTCCCGGAAGCGCCGGTGGCGCGGGCGACGTATAACGGCGTCGAATTCCGGCGGTAATGCGGGAACCGCAGATTTCGCAGAAGACATAAAAAAAGCAATCTGCGAAATCTGCGGTTTCTCTTCACACCCCCCGATTGCCCGGCGGCATGTTGAGCGGTAATATAGTAGTGCAAAGGAGGATCCGTCATGCGTACTGTCGTCCTGTGCTGCCTCGTCATTCTCACCGTCGCCTCACTGGCCGCGCCACTCGGTAAGAGCATCTCGCCGGAAGAACGTGAAGCATCGGCGCTCAATCACCGGCAGTCGGTGATCCGCATGCTGGCCGCGCTCGAATTGAACGAGGCACAGCAGGCGAACCTGCTGCCGATCTTGCGCGCGCAGGTGACGGCGATGAGCGCCATCCGCGATGCGAAGATCAAGGCGCAGCCGTCGATGGAGCAGGCGATGCAAAACCTGCGCCAGGCGGTGTTCGTCAACAACGGCGTCGCGGACAAGGTGAGGAACGCCGTGTATGCCGCCGAAGACCCGTATACCGTGCCGTATTACCAGCTCCTCGACGACCAGGAAGGGCGCGTGGAGGCGATCTGGGTGATGTTGGCCACCACGCAAGGGGCCTGCCTGCGGCGGGGCGGCAGCACGGAGGACGAGTGGAAACAATCAGTGCTGGGCGCCATCACCACCCCGCGGAATGACCCGGCCCGCGCACTGCGCTGGCTTTACAACCGGTATGGGCTGCGCGACGCGGAAGTAGAGCGCGCGGTGGAGTTCGGCAGGCCCATCATCACGAAGTGGCAGGAGCAGCCGGACCTGGACACCCCCCAGCGCAAGCTGGCCTACCTGCACGATCTGCTGGCGTTGCCGCAACAAGGCCTGTTAAATGAAAAGCCGGATGACGACACCGAGAACAGTATCCTCTACTTTCTGCTCACCCAGAAGACACTGCACTACCTGACTGGCGAGGCGCCGCTGCCGCCGATCGAGAACGACGAGACGGAGACCGTGCGAACGCTGACCGCCGACGTGCAGGTGATGAACATGCTGAACAGCCTGTACCTGACCGATGGGCAGATGACGGCGCTGCTCGACCTGAATCGTCAGGCGAAGGCACGGTTCGACCGGACGGAGGCGGAGCGCGTGGCGATCTGCCGCAGCTTGCTGCCCATCTTGCGGCAGATAGTGGAGACCACCGAGCGGAAACAGACGATCAGTCCCGCGATGGATGCGGTGTATGCCGGATGTAAGAACGCATTCAACCTGTTGAATGCGGACGACGCGCAAGTCAACCGAGACGGGCTGGCGGAGCTGAAACGCCTGCTGACGCTGAACCAGCTGGCGATGGCCTCCAGCTTCGTGCCGTGCACGGTGCCGGTGCAGAGCCTGGCCAAAGACAACAGCGGCATGGAGCGCGAGCTGGCTGAGATTCGCGCCGTGCCGGAGGCGGACGTCGAGCAGGCGACCGCCAGGCTGCAGGAGCGGATGAAGAAGGATTTCCGCAGCAAACACTACGGCGAGGAAGTCATCATTGCCGCGGTCGCTTCGGTGCCGACAGTCGTCGCCGATGCCAGCGCCATGGCCGACGCAGAGTTCGCACTGAAGAAGAGCGTGCTGGCCAAAGGATTGTCGATGCCCGTCGTGCGTCCCGTTTACGGTGAGGCGCTGGATGACCGGCTGATAGATTTCCTGCTGTCGCCGAATTTGATCCCGATCCTGGAAAAGTGGCTGGCGCAGCGATGACCGGACTGTGCCCATGCATTGCCGCCATTACCGGATCAACGACGACTGCTGCCGGTAGGCGGTCGGGGTGAGGGTGTAATACCGGTGAAAGAGCCGCGAGAAGTAATACGGGTCGTCGATGCCCACCTGCCGGCCCACCTGTCCGATCGGAGACCCGGTGGTGGAGAGCAGGTGCGCCGCGCGCTCCATGCGCGCCTCCAGCAGCCACTGCGTGGGTGAGCGCTGCAGGTGGCGGGCGAACAGCCGCGTTACTGTCGAGCGGCTACTACGCGCCTCCTCCGCCAGCTCGGCCAGCGTGATGCGCTCCGCCAGGTGCTGCCGGGCATACGCCAGCACCCGTTCCAGGCGCGGGGGGATGGCCTCCGCGCGCATGCCGTCCACGGCCAGCCGCAGCTCCTCCACCAGCAGCTCGCCCAGGCGGCGCGCCATGCCCTCCGGCCGTTGGCCGCGCTGCGACCACGCAACGATGTAATCGGCCAGCAGGTGCAGTTGCGGCGCATCGGCCCACGTCCCCTGGAGTGTGGTCGTGCACAGGGGCGGCATACCGGCGCCGTGCAAGGCGGCCTCATCCGCCAGGTCGGCGGCATCGTGCACCACCGAAAGGGGCAGCGGCTGACCGGGCGGGTAATCCGGCACCAGGTGCACGCCGGCGACAAGGAACGGCTCCTCAATATCCGGATGGTAGCTGATGGCATGGTTCCACGGCAGCACCAGGAAGCTCCCGGACGGCAGCGGGTAGTTAACGCCGTTCACCGTCACCCGCCCGCGCCCGGCCTTGCACCACAGCAGCATCACGCTCTGCACGCGTGAGTAGCGGATGAACGCCCGCGGATTGGCCTGGTGCTCGTTGGCATACCCGATGATCGGATGCATGCCCCCTCCTTTGCCGTGATGTTACAAAAGATGTGATGTTAACAGGCTGATATTGCGTGAATACTACAAAGAAATGCCTTTTTCCTCTATCCACCGAATGAACTACGCAAGGTATACTCACATGAACTATCATAATGCGAGGTGTGCCATGCCCCGAGCCATGACGTCGAAAGAGCGCGTGTTGACCGCCTTTGCGCGGCAGGAGCCGGATCGCGTGCCGATCAATTACCATGCCAATCCGGGGATCGACCGGCGGTTGAAGGACCATTACGGGCTTGCGCCTGACGACACCATGGGGCTGTGCGACGTGCTGGGGGTGGATTTTCGTTATGTCGGCGTCCCCTACACCGGCGCCCCGCTGCACGCCGAACGGCCCGAACGCCAGGTGAACCCGCTGTGGGGCTGGGTGACGCGGTATGTCGAGCATGAGAGCGGCAGTTACTGGGATTACTGCGACTTCCCGCTGCAGGATGCCGACGAAGAGACGGTGGCGAATTGGCCGTTTCCGTCGCCGGACGACCACGATTACTCCGGCGTGGCCGATGCCTGCCGGGAGCGGCAGCAATTTGCGGTGCACGCCGGCGGCGCCGGACTGGCGTGCATCATGAATACCGCCGGCTTCCTGCGCGGCATGGAGCAGGTCTTCGTGGACCTGGCCCTCGACGAGCCGGCTGGCCTGCTGCTCATCGACCGCCTGCTGGCCGTGCAGCTGGAGGTGACCCGCCGCACGCTGGAGGCCGCGCAGGGCGGCGTGGACTTCATGTGGATCGGCGAGGACCTTGGCACGCAGCAGGGACCGATCATCAGCATGGACACCTTCCGCAAGCATATCCGTCCCCGCCAGCAGCCGTTCTTCGACCTGGCAAAAGCCTACGATCTGCCGGTGATGATCCACACCTGCGGGTCCAGCAGTTGGGCGTATGACGATTATATCGAGATGGGCCTGACCGTCGCCGACACGCTGCAGCCGGAGGCGGCGGACATGGCGCCCGCCTATCTGAAGGGACGCTTCGGCGACCGGCTGGCCTTCCACGGCTGCATCAGCACCGCCGGCCCGGTAGCGTATGGCACGGTGGACGATACCGTGGCCTATTGCCGGGACACGCTGAAAATTATGATGCCCGGCGGCGGCTACTGCTTCGCCCCGACGCATTCGCTGCAGGATAACTCGCCCACCGAGAATGTGGTGGCGATGTACCAGACGGCGCACCAGTATGGGCGGTATTGATCAAGGGAGGCGTGGTCCGTTCCCTCACCCCCGGCCCCTCTCCCACTAAGAGGGGGGTTTCTGGAGCTGCTTTCGATCAGATGTCTCCCCTCTCAGTGGGAGAGGGGCCGGGGGTGAGGGAACGGACCACGCCTCCTTCCACCATCCCCCGCCACTTCTGCTATAATAGGTCAAACAAACTGTTGATGGGATCGTGGACATCGCATGCGCATTCTCGGCATTGACCCCGGATTGATTGCCACCGGGTATGGCGTGGTGGAGGTGTCGGAGCAGTATCGCCTCGACTGCCTTGCCGGGGGGGTGATTCGCCCGGACAGCAAGGACCTGACGGCGCGCCTGCTGCAGATCCACGAGCAGGTGACGAAGATCCTACACGAGTTCATCCCGGACGCGCTGGCCATCGAGGACCTGTTCACCACCTACGAGCACCCGAAGACCGCCGTGCTGATGGGCCACGCCCGCGGGGTGGTGGTGCTGGCGGCGACGCAGCGGGCGGTGCCGGTGATCAACTACGCGCCCACCGAGCTCAAGCGCGCGGTGACCGGCCACGGCCGCGCCAGCAAGCAGCAGGTGCAGGCGATGGTGCAGCGCCTCCTCCGCCTGCCCGAAGCGCCCACCCCCGATCACGTCTCCGACGCGCTGGGACTTGCCATATGCCATGCCTACCGCGAACGGAGTAACATACTTTTACGACGATAGGCTTGGCTCGCTTTTAAAAGATTGAAAAGATTTTTTAGATTGAAATGAGAAATACTGATATTAGTAAAAAATTATTAAATCTATTATCTTTTCAATCTGTAAAATCTTTTCAATCTTTTTAAAAGCGAACACCGTTCTATGTACAGCTGGGAAGGATTCATATGATTTCGTTTATTCAAGGCCAGGTAATTGAGAGAGGGTCTTCCTCGCTGATCGTGCTGGCGGGGGGGCTGGGATATGAAGTGCTGGTGCCGACGGCGGTGCTGGCGGCTTTGCCGGACGCGGAGGAAGGCAAAGAGGTGAAGCTGGTCATCTACTACTACCTGCAGATCGACCAGTCGCGCGCCACGCCGGTGATGATCGGCTTCCGCAATGCACTCGAGCGCGAGTTCTTCGAACAGTTCATCCGGGTGGCGAGCATCGGCCCGCGCACCGCGGTAAAGGCCATCGCGCAGCCGGTGACGAAGATCGCCGCCGCCATCGAGAGCGGCGACATGCGCTTCCTCACCATGCTGCCCGGCGTGGGCAAGCAGAAAGCGCGCGAGATCGTCGCCAAGCTGCAGGGCAAGATGACCGCCTTCCTCATGCTCGACGGCGACGTGACCATGCCCGTCTCCACCCCGGCCACCGCCGCGCAGGAGCTGGAGGACGACGTGCTGGCCATCCTGCTGCAACTGCAATACACCCGCAACGACGCCCAACTCATGGTCCGCCGCGCCCTCTCCGCCGACCCCGCGCCCACGACGACTGAAGAGATGCTGGCGATCATTTACCGGCAAGGCAAGACGGGCTGAAGGCAGAAGGCTCTGGGCTGATGGTCAAATCCTTCGGCCTACAGCCTACAGCCCGCAGCCAAACAAGGAGACCATATGTCACTCGACACCGTCCATTTCGGCAACTTGCCGGTAAGCCGCCTGATTCTGGGCAGCAATCCGTTCAGCGGGTTTTCGCATCAGAGCGTCGAGCGCGACGATGAGATGCGGCATTACTTCACCTTCGAGCGGCTGAAGGCGACGCTGCGCTCGGCGGAGGCGGTGGGGATCACCACGCTCTGCGCGCGGGGCGACCACCACGTGATGCGGCTGCTGATGGAATACTGGGACGAAGGCGGCACGCTGCAGTGGCTGGCGCAGACCTGCCCGGAGATCGGCTCCATGGAGCGCGGCATCCAGAACGCCGTCACCGGCGGCGCGAAGGCGTGCTACATCCACGGCGGGGTGATGGACAACCTGCTGGCCAACAACCGGCTGAACGAGCTGCCGAAGGCCATCGAGATGATCCGCAATGCCGGCCTGGCCGCCGGGGTGGCCGGGCACAACCCGCGCGTGTTCGAGTGGGCGGAAGAGCACCTGGACGTGGACTTCTACATGTGCTGCTACTACAACCCCACCTCGCGCGACAAAGTGGCCGATCACGTCCACGGTTCGACGGAATGGTTCCTGGCGGAGGACCGCCAGCGCATGGTGGAAGTCATCGGCAGACTCAGCAAGCCTGCCATCCACTACAAGGTGATGGCCGCCGGCCGCAACGATCCCCGCGAAGCCTTCTCCTTTGCCGCGCAACACCTGCGCGCGAATGACGCGGTCTGCATCGGCGTCTTCCCCAAGGACAAGCCGGACATGCTGGTCGAGGACGCGCAGATCCTGGAAGAAGAGATGGCGAAGATCACGGCCTAGCCCGGAGCGCGGATTGCCAATCCGCGCTCCGAATCAGGCGGTCACCCGTCCCAGCGAGCGCTCCAGGCAGTCGATCACGTCGTCGGCCAGCGCGCGGGCATCGACATCGGTGGGGGCTTCCACGGTGATGCGGATGATGGGCTCGGTGTTGGAGCCGCGGGCCTGCGCCCAGCGGTCGGGCCAGATGATCTTGATGCCGTCGATGGTGTTGATTTGCTCCCCGCGGTAGGCTTCCTGCAGCGCGCGCAGGGCGGGGGCCACCTGGCGGGTGGGGCACTCGACGCGGGTCTTCACGATGGCGTAGTTGGGGATCTTCGCGCGCATGGCGCTCAACGATCCGCCTTCCTTCGCCAGCGCTTCCAGCACCAGCGCGATGCCGACGAAGCTGTCGCGGCAGGGGTTGATGCGCGGGGCGATGACGCCGCCGTTGCCTTCGCCGCCGATGATGGCGCCCTGCGCCAGCATCGCTTCCACCACGTTCACCTCGCCCACGCGGGTGTGGACCATGCGGCAGCCGAACTCCGCCGCCACGTCGTCCACCATGCGGCTGGTGGAGACGTTGACGATGACCGGCTTCGTGCGCGCTTCCTCGTTGTACTTCAGCGTGTGGCGGATGACCAGCGGCAGCGTGCACTCCTCGCCCAGCGGGTTGCCGTGCTCGTCGACGATGGCCAGCCGGTCGGCGTCGGCGTCCTGCGCGAAGCCGATGTCCGCCTTGCCCTCGCGCACCACCCGGCACAGCTCGCCCAGGTTCTCCGGGATGGGCTCCGGGTTGCGCGGGAAGGGGAGGTCAGGGTTGGTATCGAGCTCGATCACCTCGCAGCCGAGCGCACGGAGGAACGCCGGGGTGGCGAAGGAGCCGGCGCCGTTGCAGCAGTCCACCGCCACGCGGAATTTGCGCGCGCGGATGGCCGCCACGTCGACGATGCCCAGCACCGCTTGCTGGTGCAGGCGGATCGTCTCATCGTCCGTGCGAACCTCGCGGATCTCCGACGCCGGCACGCGCGTGTAGATGCCCTGGTGATACAGGTCGACCAGCTCCGCCGCCTGGTTGGGGCGCAGGATGATGCCGTCCGGCCCGAAGAATTTGAGGGCGTTCCACTGGATGGGGTTGTGGCTGGCGGTGATGCAGATGCCGCCGAAGGCCTTCGCCGCCCGCACGTGGTACTGCAGCGCCGGCACCGGCACGATGCCCACGTCGATGGGCGCGCAGCCGGTGCTCAGCAGCCCGGCGATGACCGCCTGCTTCACCATCTCGCGCGACGGCCGGCTGTCGGTGCCCACCAGGATGGGTCCTGCCCCGCAATAGGTGCCGAACGCCCCCGCGAAGGAGGTGACGAGCTGCGGCGTCAGCGAATCCCCCACAATTCCCCGCACGCCGGAGATGCCGATTTTCAGAGTCAGCGGTTTACGCATGATCCAATCAACCCCTTGATTACATCCACTACCAGTTCCGGCTGGAAGCGCGATTCTCAGTCTGGAAGGAGGCGAGAGCCCCGCCGATGTCCGGCAGGCTTTCCTAAACTCGAGCGGGGCTCTCGCACCCTTCCAGACCGTGAATGTGCCTTCCAACGCTTATCTATTATCCGGCTTATTCCGGTGAATTCGTCTACCCGCTTCGCGACACATTGCCGAAGGCGATGCGGTGGGCGAAGGCCATGATTTCTTCGAAGAGCTCGTCAGCGCGGGTGGCGTCGTCGGCTTCCACCACCAGGCGCAGCAGCGGCTCGGTGTTGGAGGCACGGAGGTGGATCCAGGCGTCGGGCCATTCCGAGCGGAAGCCTTCGGTCAGGTCGACCTTGTCGCCCTGGTAGCTGGCGCGGAAGCCCTCCAGCACCTGGTAGATGGCGCCGGGGTCGCAGGACATGGTGCCTTTGCGCATGAAGAAACTTGGCAGGCCGGCGGTCAGCTCCTGCAGGCTTTTGCCGGTCACCGCCATCGCTTCCAGTACGGTGCCGAGCACCAGGAAGCCGTCAAAGGTGGCCGCGCCCGGGAGCACGGCCACGCCGCCGCTGCCTTCACCGGCGACCACGGCATGCTCCGCCAGTCCTTTGTCCACCACGAAGCCCTCGCCGATCATGGTGCGGATCACCGGCTGCGCGTAACGGCCGGCCACTTCGTCGATCATGCGCGAGGTGGAGAGGTTGGTCACCACCGGGCCGGGGCGGCGCGAGAGCAGGTAATCGGCCACCAGCGGGAAGGTGTGCTCTTCGGAGAGCGGCTTGCCCTCCATGGTGACGAAGCCGATGCGGTCGCCGTCGATGTTGATGGCGGTGCCCAGGTCGGCCTTCAGGTAGCGCAGCAGCGCCGCGAGCTGCCGCATATTGGCCGGCGACGGCGCGGGCGGGTGGGCGAACTCGCTGCTCTGATCTTCGTTCAACGGGATGAGGGTGCAGCCCAACTCCTCCAGCAGGCGGGTGGCGACCGCCGCGCCGGTGCCGTTGCAGAAATCCATCGCCACGCGGAACTTCTTCTCGCGGATGCGCTCCACGTCCAGCGCGGAGAGCAGGTGCGCGATGTAGCGGTTGAAGATATCCGGCGCGGGCGCGCAGGCGTGCAGCTCTTTCCACCCGACGCGAGTGAACTCCGCGGCGTGGTAGATATCCAGTAGTTCTTCGGTGTTGACGGCGTTGAGCAGCGCGCCGTCCGGGCCGATGAACTTGAGCGCGTTCCAGCGGCTGTCGTTATGGCTGCCGGTGATGGAGAGCCCGCCGGCGGCGTTCAGCTCGCGCACGGCGAAAGAGACCATCGGCGTGGGGCACACGCCCAGGTCCACCACCTTGCACCCGCAGGAGATGAGGCTGGACAGCACCGCCGCCCGCAGCATGTGCGAGGACTGGCGCGTATCCCGCCCGATCACCACCAGCCCGCCATCACAGTAGCTGCCGAACGCGCAGGCGAAATCGACGATCAACTCCGGCGTGATGGATTCGCCCACCACGCCGCGCACCGAGGAGGTACCTATCTTCAGTTGCCGCATGTCACCCTCCGGTACCAATGTAGCATATCGAGCGTGACGAGGCAATGGAAGGCCGGCGGAAGAAGGGGTATCTGAATGGCGTTAAGTGGAAGTTCACGCTCGATTTTTGAAAAAAACATTAAATTGATAGGTAGGACTTTCTCCCCCCGAAGATCATGCTGCCGGCGGACATCGAACGTCGCCGACGGCGGGAAGGGATGGCAATGGGCGGTGGGGAGAGGGAAGGCAGGCATATCTTAATGATACACATGTTTGGCGATTTGTCAAGGGGGGTGTTGTGCGATGGGTATGACAACTTGGATAGGCAAGCCCATCGCTTGATAGTTGTTCGTAGTAAGCCACGCAACGGAGCGGAGTGGCGTTCGTATTTAGGAAAGCTCTCCCATCAACGAACGCCACTCCGCTCCGCTGCGTGGCTTACTACGAACAACTATCAAGCGGTGGGCTTGCCTATATGCTTACTCCATACGGGCTTGCCTGTTTTCCGGAGGTTACACCGTAATCGTCACTTCGCTGGCCAATGCGAGGGCGGAGGCTTGGATGTGTTCGAGGGTGTAGGGGCGGTTGCGCTGGGTGATGCCGATGAGATCGACGATCCGGCCGCGCATGTGCTGGGTGTAGCGCTCCATTTGCGCCAGGCAAGTGGTGATGCCGCCGCCGGAGCCGCCGGCCGCGGCCACCGCGATGATGGGCAGGCCCTTCAGCGCGCTTTCCTCGCCGCGGGTGGCTTCGCAGCGGCGCAGGCGGTCGAAGGCACACTTGGCGCTCTCCGACATCTCACCCCAGTAGACGGGGGTGACGATAATGATGCCCGATGCCTTGCCGATGGCCGCCTGCAGCGTGAGCAGGTCATCCTCGAGTATGCATTTATGCTCGCTGCGGCAGCGTCCCCAGCCGTTGTCGCACTGCTGGCAGCGCTTGATTTTGAGTTTGCACAGATCGAGGTGCGTCGTTGCAATCCCCGCTTCCGTGCAACCCTGCAGGGCGGCGGTGACGCAGGCGGCGGTGAGGCCGTCGGTGTTGGGACTGGAGCTGATGATGACGATCATGGGAATCCCTCCGAATGAATGAAAAATTAAAATGAAAAGTGCAAAATGCAAAATGATCAGACTGTCTATGTTAACTCTTCACTATCATAGCAAAAGCATTACTGGAGCAGCGAGCTAATGTCCAATTCGCTGTGTTATTTTGACTATTTCATGCTCTTTTGCATTTCCTTCAATTTCCGCAAGATCAGCTCGCGCGAGTTGCTGACCGTGCGGTATTCGTTGGTTTGTTTCAGCGCCGACAGGGTTTTCAGATAACCGTCCGCGTCGGCGGCCGTAGTTTCCAGGTCTTTGACATATTTCGCCTGCGCTTTCGCCTTTTCCGCTTTCGCCACTTCGATCATGTCGCCGGCGACGACCTGACGGTACAGGGGCAGCGCTTCGGCATACCGCGACTGGCGCAGGTAAAATTGTGCCAGCAGGCGCCGGGCGGCAACGCCGGTGTCGATGGCGACCAGCCCCTGCAGTGTTCGCTCCTCCGCTGCCGAGTCGCCAAGCTCGCGATACACCTGCGTGAGATAACCGTATGTGGGGATGAAATGCTGGTCCTTTTCGCGGTATTTGGCCCGCTGCATCGCCAGCAGGCGCTCTCCCTGCCGCTTCGCCTCCGGCCACTGTTTACTGTCGACGGAGAAGATGAGCATGGCGAGCAGCACGTCCTCCAGGCGCTGGTCATTGCGGCCGAAAGCGCGCTCGCCGCAGCGGAGCGCCTTCGCGAATTCCCGGTAGGCGGCGGCCGCCTGCATCGGGTCGACCGAGGCGCCTTCCGCCGCGGCGCTGCGCTGCGCCTCGGCATAGGTCGCCTGCGCTTTCTGCAGGTGCGCGTTGTATTGGTTGACGGGGTTGGCGACGTTCAACCAGATCATCGGGATGGCAATCACCAGGACAGTTGCCAGCATGATGAGTATGGGCACGAGGTTGCCGCCATCCTCCGGCGCGCCTTTTATTTGTTTATGGTGTTGCTGCTGTTTAGCCATCTCTCACCGTATTACCCATAATTCGAAATGTGTATAGCTGGTTCGCAGGGCACGGTGGCCTCTCCGCGCCGCGGTTGCCGAAAAACGGATCCACCATCGAATGCCGGATCAATTGGTTTGGTGGCGTGTAGAGATTCGGGGGCGGGGGCACGGAGAGGCCTCCGTGCCCTACGAACCGATCTCTACCCCTGCCAATGCATCGATTTCCGGCATGGTTACCGTCACGCTGTTATCCGCGTTGAAGTCCATAAAGGCCCAGGTTTCGTAGAGGATGAAGCCGGCGAAGCGGTCGTCCTCGCGGATGCGGCGGTATTCCTCCTGCAACGTGGGCTGCAGGATATAGCGGTTCACCGTCATCGGCAGGCCCTTCGCGCGGCAGCGGTCGATCATGTCGAGCGCCACCTCATCCTGGTACAGGCAGTCGAAGGGATAGTGGAAGAAGCGCAGGATGGCTTCGTCCATCAGGCCTTCGTCGATCCAGCGCCGCCACTGGAACTCCATGTTGCCGGGGTAGGCCAGCCGGCGCGAGCCGGGCGGGTCGGCGCGGTACCAGTCGATCTGCAGGTTGTAGCGCATCTTCTTGCCGGCGGCGGCGATCATCGTTTTCGCTTCGCGCAGGAAGTCGGTGTAGGCGTCGCCGCGCACCTTGGCGATGCTCTCGCCCCGGCGGGCGCTTTCCGCCAGCACCACGTCGTTGAAGCCGTATTCCTCCGGGTAGTCGGTGTGCATGCTGTGGTTCTCTTCGCGGAAGTCGATGCCGTCTACGCCGGCGTCGAGCATCTCCTGCACGCACGACCGCCAGTAGGCGCGCACCGCCGGCTCCATCTCGCAGAGCGCGCCGGGCAGGTAGGCATTGCGCCCGCGGGCGTAGCCGATCATGCCGGCGCCCTGCCAGGCGATCTTCACCGGCTCGTCCAGGCGCAGGCGGTGGCGGCCGAAGCCGTAATCGAAGTTCAGGCCATACGCGCGGAAGTCACCGCGGACGGCGTTCCAGATGGTGCCGCCGGTCGCGAAGACGCCGGGGACCTCGTTGCCGTCCGCA